>Ga0074193_1000799_pt1 | contig 46999 bp, 32 predicted proteins | sample EPASupsiteHSE605_FD_64523 | JGI IMG/M metagenome (GOLD analysis project Ga0074193, IMG submission 64523) | Bioremediated contaminated groundwater from EPA Superfund site, New Mexico - Sample HSE6-05 | ecosystem: Environmental > Aquatic > Deep subsurface > Groundwater > Contaminated ...
AGTAATAGAATTCGTGCTCTGATCAATTCTCTTGCATTTTTCTGTCCTTTTTTAACAAAGTCTTGGAGGTATTGCTCCTCAGAATCTTCAAGTTTGATTTGCACCATTAAAAGTTATAGAACATTTAGGTATATAAGAAGGCACCAAATTTAAATTTTCAGGACACTAGTAGAAAGATAAATTAACTAGTAGAGTAAATAAAAAATGTAAGGAAATGTATCTTATGTTACTTCTATTGCGAGTTCTACTCCAATAATGAGATGCAAATCGAAAAGTTGCTACTGGTAACTCTTTTCAAATGGTAACTCTTTTCAAATGGCAACTCTTTTCAAAGAATAATAAATCGAATTCATAAACCGTAATCAATAAAGGCTATGGGAAACATGGCAACGTCTCCCTATTTTATATACAACCTTCTCTCAATCTTTTCTCTCTGTCCAATTGTTTCTGTCCAATTGTTTAAATTTGTCTCAACTCTGCTGCTTGCCAGTAAGGCTGGTATCCATAGTAAGTGTAGGTCTTGAAGAGTTCTTCACGAGTTAAAGGCCACCTGTTCTTATCAAAGCCTTCTGTCTTTTCCAAGACATCTCTGGGAATATCAAGGGTGAAAGCGTGCTCATGCAATCTCGGTTTAAGAGCCTGCCAAGGAATAGCAAACAATTTGTTTCCAAGCCCCAGAAATCCTCCAAAAGAAAGTACAGCATAAGCTATTCTTCCATTTTCCAGATCGATCATTAATTCTTCGATCTTTCCAAGGTCTTCCCCTTCTCTATTAACTACTTTATCTTTTTTTATACGTTGACAAACAATGTTGCCGCCCTACTTACGGTATTTATGGTTTGAGGTTGGAAGAAATGACCCGATAAGAACACCAGCAACTTTCAGAAAATTGAATTGACTACGGAAAACACAGAAAGCACTGAAAAATTGCACCCTTGTTTTCTTTCTTCTTTACTTTCCATTTCTGTGTTTCATCTTTTCGCTTAGATGAGTGAAGACTCAGGCAATTTACTATAAATTTCCACTAAAAACGATGTCGATTTATGGCAAAGTGATTTACTTTGACAGTCAATTATTAAATACTTTTAATATAATAATTAATTTGACTAAATAACCATTGGGGGTAAGCATGGTCGATTTAATAGGACTAGCTGTAGTTTTTCTAATATTAGCACTGGTTGCGTATATACTGGGTGCACGAGGAGTTGCAGGGTTATCTATGGAGATTGCAAGGTGGCTCATCATAATCTTTGTCTTACTTGCAATCCTCACGTTTTTCTTCAGGTGACGGCAACTTCTGACAAATCAAGTGTTAACTTAAGCGAGAGAGACATAAGGGGTAATAGACAGATATTCTCGAAGACAGTTTATCAACACAGTTTATTTTGTAAAATATGGTGATGCTTGCAATTAATCTATCAAGCATATTAAAAATAAATTTTTTTCTCCCGAATCTTTACTACCTGTCCATGGTACATATTTTTCTCTCTGCTTAAAAGCTATCTATTCGACGACATATCGATGACATATTAAATTTTTTTAATTAGTTTTACAAATATTTTTATAATAGAATGTATAAAATACAATACAACTAGCTAAATAAATTAAATATATTCATTAAAATTTATTCATTCTGTTTGCAGCTGGAAGAACCTGTTCACTTTGGAGATTACAGCCCAAAAAGAAGAAAGTAGAGTCCTGATTTTTTTGCCTGGATTGTGAAGCAGATACATCCTTCAATTAAGGATCATTTCTCGGAATTTCTTCTGTAGTCTCAAATTTTTGGTAGTGGACACTGTCTACTAACCAGATTTTACAGGTTTAAAGTGCAGGATATTTAAAAGAATGACCAGGCCAAATCTAAAATTATATGATATTAGCACTAAACTGAGCAATTTTCCAAAATAAGATAAATGAAAATTTATTAGATAGATTTTCACAGGTGATAGGTCGTGAATCGAAAGTTAAAACTTTTTTTCCTTGTAGGCTTCCTTATTCTTGCTAATGTTCCTTTAGCTTCATGCAAAATTTCCGAGTCGATTATTTGCGTTGCCGGAGATGGAAGTGGAGACTTCAACTGCGATGGAAAAGATGATCATGTACAGATTAACCAGGCTCTTAAGTTCGTGGCTGAAAAGTCCGGTTACACAACTGTTTACCTCAAAGGCCCGTTCACATACGTCATAGATGATACTCTTCTTATTGGCAGCAACACAATCCTAGAAGGGGATTCCAGTGCAAAAATAAAGCTTGTCAACAATGCTAAGTGGGAAGCCTCAAAGCCGATGATTAAGGAAAGAAGCTCTGATAGCCATGATATTACCATTCGGGGTTTTACATTTGACGGAAACCGGGAAGGAAATACCAATGTTATTAGCGGAAAAGGTTACTACAATCTTATCCACTTTAGCGATTGTCAGAATATAAGTATATACGATATGTACCTGACTAACAACCACGGGGACGGATTAAAAACAGATAGCTGCTCCAATATAAAGTTTTATGACAACAAAATATACGGATTGGGACATGATTCTCTTTATGCCTGTAGCTGTTCAGACGTGGAAGCCTATAACAATATAATAAACTGCAGGACAAACAGTGGCCTCAGGCTGTATAATACAAATCATGCAAGCTTCTATAATAATATTATTACCTCAGAAAATGCCGGAGGCGCAGGAATTGAAATCCAGAAGTATGGAACGCCTGCAATGAATGATATTGGGGTGTATAATAACACGATATACAGGACTGCTCTTGCAGGCATCTGGATTTTCGGATCAGGACCTTCCTATTCTCTTTCTTCAACTAATGTCAGTATCCATCATAACCGAATTTACGATACAGGAACAAAAACAAGTAGCACCATAGCAGGAGGAATCGTATCCAGCGGATTCAATGTCCTTGTTGAGAATAACGTGTTTGACGGCTGTTACGGTTCAGCTATCTCCCAGAAGGAAACTTATTCAACAGTACCCGGTTCAGGGTATGTTATTACGGCAAGAAATAACATTATAACAAACACCAGGTTCTCTTCAGCCGGAGGGAATGGATATGGAGTTTATAACCTGCTTAAAGGTACACACTCTTTTGTTCTGCAAAATAATTGTTTCTATAACAATGCAGGTGGAGACTGTGAAGGTGTCCAGACCTCATCTTCGGATATAAAAGCAGATCCCCAGTACACAAACAGAAACAAAAACGACTACCATTTAAAATCAAAAGCAGGACGCTGGAACGGAAGCGGTTGGGTAAATGACAGCATAAGCTCTCCTTGCATTGATGCGGGGTATAAGTTCTCGAACTATTCTGCAGAACCTGAAGATAACGGAGACAGAATTAACATAGGTGCATACGGGAACACAAAGTATGCTTCCAAATCCGGAAACTCGATAAGCAATAATAATCAGGCTCCTGTAATTGATTCAATTCCAGAGCTTGTAGTTGAGACCGGAGAAAATCTGAATTTCACAGTGACGGCTTCTGATGCAGATGGAGATAATCTTACCTATTCAGCTTCAGCCCTGCCTGAGGGTGCAAATTTCAACAGGAAGTTAGGGTTTTTCAACTGGACTCCTTCAGAAGGACAGGAAGGGGCATACAATATACTCTTTGAGGTCAGCGATGGCAAGCTCAAGGATTCTGAAACTGCAAACATAAATGTAGTCGAAAAGAGCAGTTCCGTAGTCGAAAAGAATAACTCCATGATTTTCTCAGGAAAGATATACGACAACCGCCTGCGTGAAGCTTCTCCTGACGAGGTCTTTTCGAATAAAGAATTTCTCGATGTTGGGGAAATGAAAGGTGGAAGGTACAGGGACATTACGTGGTTCAACATTAGTGAATACACCAATCCTGATGAAATTAACAGTGCAACCCTTTCCTTTTTCTGGTATTATCCTGCCAGTTCAAGGCTAAATGATACTATTATTGAGATCTACAGGCCTGCTTCTGCCTGGGATCCCGGGAATGTAAGCTGGAACAAGAAAAATAACGGTATTGCCTGGAACAATCCCGGAGGAGACTGGTATGATAAAAACGGTGTACTGCAGGGCAATACCCCATATACTACTTTAACCCTGAAAGCCACTGATTTGCCAGACAACAGGTACTATCAGCTCAACGTAACTGATCTTGTAAAAGAGTATGTCACTGGCAAATATGCAAACACAGGTTTTCTGATAAAAGCCCGCAATGAAAACAACAATTACATTGCTTTCTATAGTGCAGAATGCGAAAATGAGAGCCAGAAGCCAAAATTAGCAATAACGAAAAAAGCAACTTCAAATCCAATTGTAAATGCAACTCTTACCGGCGCAAAGGACAACCGCCTGCGTGAAGCTTCTCCTGAGGATATCTTTTCGGATAAAGCATTTCTTGACATTGGAGGAATGAGTGGTGTTGGCAGATACAGGGATATTATGTGGTTCAATCTGGGTGATTACACCAGTTCCACACAGGTAAGTAATGCAACTCTTTCTCTTTTCTGGTATTATCCAAGTAGTTCCCGGTTAAATGATACTGTTATTGAGATCTACAGGCCTGCTTCTTCCTGGAACTCAAAATATGTGAGCTGGAATAAAAAGAATGAAGGAATTGCCTGGAGTAATCCCGGAGTAGACTGGTATGATAAAAATGGTGTCTTGCAGGGTAGTGCTCCATATGCCAAATTAACCCTGAAAGCCAGCGACTTACCAGATAACAGGTACTATCAGCTCAACGTAACTAACCTTGTAAAAGAATATGTCACTGGCAAATACGCAAACACCGGTTTCCTAATAAAGGCCAGCAATGAAAACAACAATTACATTGCTTTCTACAGTGCAGACTGCGGAAATGCGAGTCAGGTGCCAAACTTGAGTATAGAAACTAAGTTGTAATTTACCAGAAATTAAAGTTGTAATTTATCAGCAACTTTAGTCTCGGAAAACTCCTCTGCAGGTGTGGATCAGAAGACAAGAGTTTCCTGACCAAGCTCCTGCAGATACTTCTAGATTATTTTTAGATGGAGGCCAGGTGCACTAACCGGGCTTTCATAACTTCTTTTCCTGCATCAGTAAAGAAAAAAACATTTGCATCTAGGTATTCTTTTATATTTCAGGGCAAATTCTTTTCACGTAGTTATTATCCCGAAAATTGGGTGAGATACTTTGAGAGCTGTAGCAATTTCGGTTTGGCAGGAAGCAAAAGGATGCTGCAAATGGATAGGAAAGCACCTTTTATCTTTTTCTTTACGGGTAGGCCGGATTGCAGCAAAAATCCTCGATCTTTGTGCCTTTCCGGAGATGATGGATTTATTATGGCAGATAATTAAATTCAATACGAGAAGCCTTACCTCAGCAGAAGAACAGGAAGCACGAAGTGTATTTGGGAAGAGTATTAACTATTCAAAAGTACGTATTGACGAACATTCTCTCCTTTCGTGGATCGGAGCAAAAATAAAAAGATGCTCAGGTATGAGTGTTACCACTTTCCACACAATCAACTTTAATCGAAAGATCAGGACTGAAGCAGGCAACTCAGACATGAAGTGGCTTATTCATGAACTAGCCCACGTCGTTCAAATGGAATATGAAGGTTCGAAATATCTGGTTGAAGCCTTTCACGCGCAAGTAACAGAAGGATATGCATACAGATTAGGTTCAAAGCCGCATTTGTGTGAGTATAATCGCGAGCAACAGGCTTCAATTGTTGCAGATTATTATATTGCACGAAGTTCAGGAGGCTCAACTGCAGCTTATGATACATATATCGCAGAATTGAGAGCTGGGCAATTATGAAAAGTGAAGAAATGGCGATATAATCCACTAATCTTTTCAAAAAGCCCCAGATGGTAATATAATCCCGGATGGTAATATAGCAACTATCAGAACTTCTTTCATAGCGACTATCAGAACTTCTTTCCTTAAGATCCTGAGTCTATTGCCTATTCTTTCGGGAATTTTTCGGGTGATTTATTCCATTGAAACATTTGTGTTTGTAACAAGAGAGAAGTAACAATATTTGATTACGTGCTTCTTGTGGTATCGATTTTTAGAATATTGTACTGAAATATATTATATTTAAGAACCAGAGTCCTTTATGTAGTTTATATCCTTTGTCTAAGATTTGGAAAAATGTAGATATACAGGAAAAGCTCCTTAATTAGAATTTCGCCGAAAAATGAGATTTAGTATCAAATTAAAAACATGTAAATTAAAAACATGTCAAATTCTTAATAAAATATAGTAGCCCGGCACGGATTCGAACCGAGGTTGCAGGATCCAGAGTCCCGCATGATTGACCACTACACTACCGGGCTTCGAGGATTTTTTCGCTGTGGGACGTGATTCTTGCGCCCTGAAGCGTATCTTCTAAAGGAAGATTTTATATATATAACTTTCGGCTGTAAGAGCCTGAATTTCTTATTAAGTTCAATAAAAAAGGAATCAGTTTTATTACAGACCTTCTTCCGGCTGATTGAGAACAGCAGTCCACCACCAGCGAGCCATATCTATAAGATCCTTTGAGAACTGGCCTGAGAGCCTGTATTCTCTATTTTTTATTGAGATGAGCCCGGCTCCGAGCAACTTATTGCGCATAGCATAAAATGAGGCACGGCCTATCTGGAGTTCTTCCAGAAGGGTCTTCCATTCATCGGTCCGAATTGGGTTCCCTGCAGCCTGCCGCTCTTCAATAATTGTCAAAAACTTTTGGCCCCTAACAGCAGTGGCATCTTCTTGAAATATACGCCGCATAAGTCCGTAATAGGGGTCCCTTGAGTGGCTTATCCGGGCATTGGCATCCGATCGTACAACGATAGTGGTTGCTGTTCTGGGTGCGTTTTTCACAAGTGACATTGTCCATCAGGCATAGAGGTTAAATTTTAAGTTATTTAAGCTGTAAATTCAGTAGATGATTTTGTGGAGGAATTTACAATTTTCATCAGCAGGTCGATGTATTCTTCCCTCAGGAGGTAAACCATAGGGGTTTTATAGGACTCCTTATGTGCTCTTAAAATCCCAAGTTTCGAATGAATGTATCCTACCATCGATGCAACTGTATTTCTTGAAACGCTATATTTACTTGAGAGCATTTCATGCAGCTCATCTATAGTTGCTTTCTTTACCTTGATGAAGATACATAGTATAGCTCTTCGATATCCACTGTAATCTACTTCAAGAAACTTCTCTAATCTGGATTTAATTTTAGCTCGGATGGATACCATTATTACCACCTCTACTGATGTAGTGAACTATGTCAGTTATAGCTGTATATATAGGTTTGTAAATTTATTCGTCCTGATGGGAAGGGGGTACGAGAATTAATATCTTAAACAATTTTACATTACTTTAAGTTCATTTTTGTATACTTATATTCTTTCTCTAATATATCGCTTTTTATGACCCATCAGTATATTCTGCGTTCAGTTCTTTTTCAGGACTTTTCGTATAGGTCAGACTTCTATATTTTTATTTTTAATTATTAGTTTTGATAAAAGCTTATACTCTTATAGATCGTAAAAGTTCTTACTTTCCATATGAGAATTTTGAATACTTAGATAATATATTTACTTTATACATTATTATTTTCTTATGACAAAATATATTAAGTTTGTGTTTAATCCGTTAAAATTCTCAGTTTTTATTATTATTCCAGCAAAATTTTCGGTTTTTAGCTTTTTAATGGTCTAAATTTATATATATAAATCTGAATATAAATACATTCCTTAAAACTTAATTTATTCTCGACGTCTCTAATTCCCGAGACTTTTCCAGGAGTTGATGTCGAATTGATGTTGTGTGAATTCAAACTTTAAAATTCCATTCTTGAGGAACCTTGCGGCATAATATTACACTCATGAAGTTTCAGGAAAGAATAGAAGAGGCATGAAAAAACCGGGGCCCTCTTATGACAGAAGTTTCTTTGACAAAAAAGGGATCAATATTAATAGGTTTGGAACCTTTAGACAGAAACAGTGAGGGCATAAGAAAAAGCTGGAAACTAATTGAGCCAATTTCTTCTCAGCCTCATCCAGGAGCGGATAAAATGGAATATAAGTATGACCTCAAAGAAAATAATTTGTGCATTGAAGAAAACCTGATACCTGCGTATAGCCTGGAAGAAAATGAGATTGGAAACTGCAGTAACTGCGATTCGATGCTTATGAGCCTCAGTTATCACTCTGTAGGAGAAACAATTGTAGTCGTAACAAAATGTGTTTCATGCGGCTCTTTCTATATAAATATCTACGATTTCGAGTGGAATTGGGTAGATGAAGCTCCTGTGTCCCTGCTTCCAATCTCTATCCCTATAAGTAACCAGGTAATTGACGATTGGAAAGGACTTGAGAAAATCCCCCTGAAAAAACTTGAAGCAGTATTTTCTCGAGGGGAGATCGAAGCTCTCTTTGCCAGGGCAAAAGATGAAACTCCGGTCCGTCAATATTTATACAGAGCTCGCAAAAAATACGAAATGTTTGAAGAAATATTTGATCTGAGGTTAAAGTTATAATTTAGTTACATGTGTTTTATGTTTTTATTGTATTCTTCCTAAACTAAAAAATATAAAAGAATAATTTATTAAATGTAATTATATAATAATACTACTAAACAAGACACGGATTTGTTAAAAAAATAAAAACGATTAAATTAATTTGATTATAATAAAAAAATAATTCATTAAAAAGAAATAAATATTTTACAAATAATATTACGATTTTTATATATTTGCTCCCATAATTCTTTGTTTTACATTATTTTTTTAGGTATCATGGATAATCTTTTTAAATTCGGATATAACTATTAATTGCCAAATTTCTTTTTTTAAATGATGTATTTTACTTATTTTCGCTGCAATATTTGAATATGTGTTTTAAAGCATATATTGATTGCATAGTATAGACTATTCAGATCGAAAAGTATTATATAAAAATATCCTTATATAAAGAAATTCAAAGCTTCATAAAAGATTCAAATAACTAGTATCGTAAAAACCTAATTATCGAACATATTATTTGGTAGATTCCATCAGCTGATATGGTTTTGACCTTAAATTGATGATCCACAATTAAGTTTTCGTGACACTAGTTTCTCTAAATATTGTCTAAATATATAATATTCAAATTAATATTTAAAAAAGAAATTCATTAAAACTTTGTAAAAAAGGTTTTCTCTTAAATTGATAATTTATTTCCTAAAATTGATAGCTTATTTCTTTAAATTGAGTTTTTTTACAAGCACTGACTTGATGAAAACTTTGTCTAAATGAATACGCACATCTGAAATTTCTACCCTAATTCTAACTTGAGATATGAGTGAACAAGCCTGTAAATTTCTAATAATTAATGATATTTTTATTACTTATGGTAATATAGAAGTTTTCATACTGAATGATGTGTTTTTTAAGTCAAGTTTTGCTCTCTCAAAGATGTCCGATAAGGTTCATTCATATAATATATAGGTACATTTTTTACTTGTACTCTAATATCGTGCTTTACCCCTAATTTTGTCAAGTCACTTATTACATAGACTATCGGAATAGATGGGTTTTGACCGATTTACCCCCCATTAAATGTAAAAAAATATGGAGAAAACTTTACATGTGAAGATAAAAGAGTTGTACACAATAACTATAGGTATGAAAGTGATAGATTATTTTTCTAAATTGGACTAGACTGAATACCAATAAATCAAACTTTTAAAAATATCTAATATTAAATCCTAATTTTTTGGAATTGTACTTGATTTTTTGACTATGTGTCCCTTTAATAATTTGAATTGAATAGTCTACCCTATATGAGTTAAAAAGCCATTTATAAATATAGGTTTATTTAATATAATTCTGTCAATATTTAAGAGCATTATAAAATATAAAGTAAAACTTGACTTTAAAAAGACAGACTTAATATGCAATTTTAAAAATATGTGTTTTATTTAAAAATATATATTTTACTATATGTATGTATAATAAAAGGAACCAAAAAAATAACAATTAATTATTATATATATATATAATTATGTAATTATTTCGTTGATATCAAGCTCTTTAAAACTGTATTATAAAACATATTTTTTAATGAAGGTTTTGTATTTTAATTTGTGGACGTAATATTGTAAATGCAATCAATACAAAACATATATTATGAAGAAAAGTATTAATTATAGATAATATTTAATCATTTTTCTGATTAGCCAATAGATTAAATTTTAAACCAAATAGAGTAATAAGATATATATAATCAAACAAATACTATTAAAAACTTTTTATCGATAACTTATTTCAAAAATTATTGCAATAACTAACATATATTTATCATTAGTTTCATTTTGATGTATACTTTTGATGTATACATTTTTAGCAATTAGCCAGAGAGCGTGTCAAATTGAAGAAATTAAATATTCTACTACAAAAAACAATATTAGTATAATATATATCATAGTATATATTATAAATAACATTTATTTTAATTTAATACTATACTTATATACTTATTTACGTAGTATATATTAAAACATATATACGTTTGATACAAGATACAAAATATTGTTATCATATAATTTGATATGCAGAGTATAACATACATTTTACAAGACATACAAAGCTAAATGTTTGAGATTTTGGCTTCCAAATCATGAAAAACAAATAATTATTGGAGAAAGAGAAACAAAGTTAAAAAATTTGAAGAATGATGAAGATTTTCGATTAAATATTCTTACTATAACACTTTATATTATCATATATTTATATATTTATTTTCTGTGCAATGAAGGTACACTAGTGTCACGAAAACTTAATTGTGGATCATCAATTTAAGGTCAAAACCATATCAGCTGATGGAAGCTACCAAATAATATGTTCGATAATTAGGTTTTTACGATACTAGTTAAATCAAAAAGGATGAGAAACACATAAGTTACACTTATTTTATATATCTGCATTTTTCTGACATAAAATCAGAGACTTCCTAAAAACCTAATGATTAAAAGAATAAAAATATAATTACAACTTTTTTAATTACTATTTTATTATATTTAGTAGTTCATTTATACTTCCTTTTCAAATCATATCCTCAATCACTGTCATAACAATTATTTAGATAAAGACTAAACTTAATACCTGAATAAATCGATAAGGTTCTAAAGAATAAATTCAGGGCTCTGGCATGCTTGAAAATATTGATCTGTCGCTGGCAGTAGAAAATGATGAATATAAAGAAAGTATGAAAATACTTGAGATTAAGCTCGGTGAGCTTCAACGGAAGGCCTGGGAATTAAAAATCCCAATCATTTTTGTTTTTGAAGGATGGCACGCCTCCGGGATGGGGGAGGACATCAACCGTTTCATCCTTCCCCTGGACCCCAGGGGATACGATTTCCACACCATGACCCTACCTTGCTACGAAGATTTTCTCAAACCTTTCCTCCTGCATTTCTGGGCTCATACTCCAGTAAAAGGAAAAATTGCAATCTTTGACCGGAGCTGGTACAGCATGGCAATCATGAAGCATTTCGGGAAGGAAAAATCCGAAGAAAAACTTGGGAAATGTCTGGAAGAAATAAATTGGTTCGAGAGTCAGCTTTCAGATGACAGCTGCCTTATACTCAAGTTCTTTCTCCATATAAGTGAAAAAGAGCAAAAAAATCGTTTCAAGGATATCAAAAAAAAGGGAATTCCCTTAATTCTAGATGAATATGAAAAGAAAAACGGAAAGGAAAACGGAAAGGAAAATAGAAAGGAACTGGATTTTATCCATGAATATAATGAATACCTGCCAATTATAGAAAAAGTGCTCGAAAAAACAGACATGCCTTATGCCTCCTGGACTATAGTGGAAGCAAATGACAGAAACTTTGCAACTCTCAAGATCATCATGACTGCAACCCAGGCGATCGAAACCCGTATTGAGCAGGTGACCAGAATCCCAGGACAACAGACAATTAAATATCTGGACATAGGAATATCAAAGCTCCCTGAGCTTAACGGCTCGGCCCTTGAAAAAACAGACCTGTCAAAAACTATCTCTTCAGATGAGTACGAAAAATCCAAAAAGCTTTACCAGCAAAAGCTTGAAACCCTCCAGTACGAGCTTTTCAGGAAAAAGCGCTCCTTAATTATAATCTTTGAAGGCTGGGATGCCGCAGGCAAAGGAGGGGATATCCACCGCCTTGTTGAAGAGCTGAACCCCAGAATCTACAGGGTAGTACCTGTGGGCTCACCTAACGATATTGAAAAAGCTCATCACCACCTGTGGCGCTTCTGTGAAGGAATCCCTGAAGTTGGACATATAACTATTTTTGACAGGAGCTGGTACGGCAGAGTCCTGGTAGAAAGGGTTGAGGAACTCTGCAGCGAAGAAGAATGGAAACGCGCTTACAGGGAAATAAATGAATTTGAAAATATCCTTAAAGGAACCGGTGCGATCATTCTCAAATTCTGGCTCAATATCGACAAGGATACTCAGCTCGAGCGTTTCAAAAGCCGACAGAATGACCCTCAAAAAAGCTGGAAAATAACAGCCGAAGACTGGCGGAACCGAAGCAAATGGGACCTTTATAAAGCTGCAGCAGATGAAATGCTCCAGAAAACGAGCACTACCAATGCCTCCTGGGTTATTGTGGAATCTAACGATAAACTATATTCCAGGATAAAAGTCCTTAAAGTGATTTCAGAAACCCTTGAAAGAGAACTGGAAACCTGATTTTGAAAAAAAAGCTTATAGGTTCACTCTGGAACTTTCTGGCCAACTTTATTAGCTGGAAGACTCCGGATTTTTTCAGAAACATTTTCCTTTTTTTCGGAATCTTTTTCCGTGCCCTGTTTTTCAGAATCTTTTTCCATGCTCTGTTTTTCCATCCTGTGCCTGCGGAGGGCTACATCAATACTTTTTTGGAGGTCCCTTTCATCGAAGGGTTTCACAATATATCCCGAAGGGCTGGTTTTCCAGGCACTCTCCACGATTTTGTTTTCGGAACAGGCAGTCAGGTAAACTACAGGGATACCAAAATGCGCTTTAATCTCTTTTGCCGCCTCTATACCGTTCACGTCACCCTTTAACATTATATCCATCAGCACAAGGTCAGGAAAAGTGCTCTCAGTTTTCCATATAGCATCTTCCCCGGAGGAAGCGATACCTGTAACTGTATACCCCAAAGTAATTAACATTCGCTTTATTCCCATTGCGACTATATGTTCGTCTTCGACAATCAGAACTCGTCCTTCTGCCATTTATTGCACCTTCGTTTTGTATTTAAGCTGTTGAAAGCTGATTTTAAACACTGATCCCATGGAAGAGTCATATTCGATATTTCCTTTAGTCTGTTTCACAGCTGTGGTCGTCAGGTGGTCATCAGTAAAGACAAAGAAAATCATATTCCATAAGCCAATTCTCTCAGGAAGTCCTTGCAACTATCCATGCAATCAGAAAAATAATTTTGGCTCTTCGCTGTTTTGTACTGTTTAATCTTCTAGTTCCATTACTAACCTCTTTATCAAGCTTTCTATGCAACTGGATGCAAATTTTTCTTTCCTTCTCCTTTGAAGAAGGCAGATTTAAGGGAATTTGAAACAAGTTCATTGATAATTATACTTTCCATATAGCGGGAAAGAAAAAGCAGCTTAAAGCCCTTTTAAGATTAGCTTTTCTCTACAGAAACCAGTTAAGTGTAGAATCAAATTAGTTTTGGATTAACTGGAATCCCATGAAGTTATATGGAAAACGCAATCTGAAGATTATTTACACCAGAATTCTATATATATAAAGCTATATAACCTCCCCCATATAGTATTTGCAATAGAAGAAGGATTCTTAAAGAACCTTCATCCTTTGCCAGGGGGAAGTGCCTGGACAAAGGTCATGGGATATTTTAATTCCTTTGAATATTTTAATGGGAAGATCAAAAACGGGTCTGGAATAACAAACCTAAATAGCGAGTCTGAAATAGCGAGTCTGAAATAGCGAGTCTGAAATAGCGAGTCTGAAATAGCGAGTCTAGAATAACGAACTTGGAATAACAAATCTGGAAAAATGGCAGATTTAAGGAAAAATAAGTCCCTGAAAACTCCATTCTGAAAAAGTTAGCAGAAGGCTAAAAGAATTATAGAAAAACACAGAAAAATTGCGTAGATGTTGATGGAAGTAGAAGAAAGTTGATGCTGAAAAAATATCGATGCTGAAAAAATATCTTTTTTCTTTATTCTTCAGTCGTTCCTACAGATGTTTCTTTTTCTTTCCCGTACCTGTGCAGGGCTATTTCTATGTTGCTGTGCAGGTCCTTTTCATCAAAAGGTTTTACTATGTAACCGAATGGTCCGGTCTTCTTAGCTCTTTCAAGAATGTTGCTGTCGGAGTAAGCGGTCAAGTAAACCACCGGAATATCAAAACGCTCCCTTATCTCCTTCGCAGCTTCCACGCCGTCCATGTCTCCCTTCAGCATGATGTCCATCAGCACCAGGTCAGGGAAGGTACTCTCAGCTTTGCTAATAGCGTCATCGCCCGAGGACGCAACACCTGTAACCGTATACCCAAGGCCCTTTAGCATTCGCTTTATTCCCATTGCAACGATATGTTCGTCTTCAACAATCAGAATTCGTCCTTCTGTCATTCCTTACACCTTTTTTTTGTACTTCAGCTCCTGAAAGATAATTTTAAACTCGGTTCCCTTGTTTGTGTTAAGTTCTATACTCCCATTAATCTGGTCCACAAGCGCGATCACCAGCTGGAGCCCGAGGGAATCAGTGTTCCGGAAGTCCAGGCTTTTCGGGAACCCTTTGCCGTTATCGCTTACAATCAGGGTCAGCTTATCCTCTACTTTTTTATCCCCCTGTATGCTGCCGCTAAGGCCAGCAGAATCAACTTTTTCGCTCCTAGCCACTTGATCCTCTGCATTTTTATAATTTTCTACTTTCCCGGGCGGATTTCCTCCATCCCTGTGCAGCTGGATGCAGATTTCTCCGTCCTCTCCTTTGGAAAAAGCATGTTTAAGGGCGTTCGAGACAAGTTCGTTGATGATGATGCCCAGGGGAACTGCAGTGTCCATGCCCAGAAAAATATTGTCAACATCAAGCTTCATGCTGATTTTCCCGCTGCCCATGGAATAGGAATGGAAGAGGTAATCAGCAAGGTTTTTAATGTAGTCCGCAAAGTCCACACTTACCATGTCTTCGGATTGGTAGAGTTTTTCATGGACAAGGGCCATGGACTTTACCCTGTGCTGGCTGTCTTTGAAAGCTTCCATTACCTTTTTGTCGGAAAAATTCCCGGATTCCAGGTACAGCAGGGTTGAAATGACCTGCAGGTTGTTTTTGATCCGGTGATGGATTTCTTTTTTGTGGATTTCTTCGATCTGTAAGAGGGCTTCTTCAGCTTTTTTGTGCTCGGTTATATCAAGAATAATGCCCTGAAGGTGGATTCCTCCTTTTCCGTCTCTCTGGATAAAAGTCCTCTCATCCACCCAGCGAATTTCTCCGGATTTGGTAAAGATCCGGTATTCCGAAGTATAGACATCACAGCCTGACTCCACATTTCTGGAAAGTTCTCTTTGCATCTTTTCCAGATCCTCGGGGTGGACAATGTCTCCGTAGAGAATCTTCTTTGAGGTAAAATCCTCTACTTCATACCCGAGCCTTGTAATGTTTTCCGAAACGAATTCCGCGGGCCACTTGAGCTCGTATTTCCACAAAAAGACAATTACAGGGCTGTTGTTGATGACCCTTTCCATTTCCTCCTTAAGCTTGTTGGAGTGCTCAAGCTCCATGGCATATTCAAGCAGAGCATTTTCGGTTGCCTTACGCTGAGCGGTAACCATATCAAGTACTTCGCGAGTTTCTTCTATCCCATCTGTAAGGAGCTTGAAATCACCCTGCCCGTGTACCTTTATTGGTCGTTTGAAGTCATTTTTCTGAAAAGCAGTCAGGACAGCATTTGAATCATCAATTATCATGTTGAGGGTTTCGGAGAAATTGTCAAGGGTATCTCCCAGTTCCCTGAATTCTCCCTGCACATCCGCTTTGACCCGTTCCTTTAATTCCCCTTTTACAAGGGCATTTGTAACCCTTATGGTTTCCCTAACGGGAACAATTACAGCTTTAAGGATTTCATTCAGACCTGTTGGGATTTCCCGAAAATCGATTTCCACATCAGTGTTTGCCCTGACATCAAGTTTTCCTTTAACCGCGTCATGGGCAATGTTCTTAAAATCCTCAACAATTTCATCTATAGGCCTTGTGATAGAGCGGGCAATCATGTAAGCCAGAGCAGCCATGAAGAGGATAGAAATTGTAGAGATGATAAGGAGCCTGTTCCGAAGGTCAGTTACTCCGGCAAGCATTTCTTCTTTCGGGACGACCAGAACAAAAGAGAAATCCCCAGTCTCAACGGGTTCGTAAAACATAATAACAGTCTTGCCGGTGGTGAGGTCTTTGATTTCTATGTTTCCTCCGAGTCCCTTCTGGATATCGCTCGCAGCCCTTTTAATTTCTTCCTCATCAAAATCAGAAAGACTCTTTTTTCCTATCCAATCTTTCTGTGTAGGATGGGAAAGAAAGATCCCGGTATTGCTTACCATGAAAGCATACCCTGTATCAAAAGTTTTGATCTTGCTTGCAACCTCGTCCACATATTCAAGGGGAACATCCACACCCGCTATCCCTGCGAACTTCCCATCTCTAAAAATAGGAGAATCGTAGCTCACCATGAATATTCCTTCATAAAAGTATGGTTCGGTCAGGACGTCACTGCCTGTAGTTTTTGGCAGCTGGTAATAGTCAGAGGAATCATAATGGACCAGAGGTTCTATTGCCATTGGGCCCTTGATCATATTACAGTAAGGCACAAATCTGCCTGTTGCATCATGCCCTGAGGCATTTATATATTCGGCATCCCTGCCATCAAAAGCATCAGGTTCATACCCCACATAGACCCCGATAAGATTGGGATTGTCTTCAAGGACGTTTTCCAGGATATTCATTACCTCTTCCCGGTCAGAAGCTTCGTACTCGGCCATCGTAAGGGCCAGGGTTCTTGCAATGGCCTGGTTGGCTTTCATCCTCGCATCAAACTGATTTGCGTAGTTGTTAGCCATTTCGATAGATTTCTGGTAGGCCAGTTTCTCTTCCTGAGCCGTAACTGTACTTATAATTACTGCAGTGGATACGGCCAGAACCAGAAAAATCCCCACAACAGTAAAGATAACCAGTTTCGACTTTAAGGGGATTTCTTTGAATCTCATCGTACTAAACTCCAGCAAATTGGTGTTTTAAGGAAAGGATTCAAGATGGGACGGCTACTATTTATTTTATTTTAAAAAACCACGGGTATTAAAAGTCTTTCACTTCCCGGAAGGATTTCATGTAATGTGCGAAAAGTTCCCTGCCCCAATGAAGCGCACTTTCATCGAAACTCATCACTTTTCTATGGTCATATTTTCCCTGCCTGTCAAAAAGGCAGAGATACATAAAACGGTCGGTAACAGCAATCGTGGGAATATTCAAACCTTCGGCACAGACCCCAACAACCGTATTTTCCGAATTGAGAAGCGAATTGAGTTCTTCCGGAGAGTCATTTTTCAGCCTTTCAAATACTGAATCCGTAAGCACGAGTTCCACTTCAGCCTCACTTTTTGCAAGCTTCGAATAAAGAGAAGGGTATAAGGGATGATAATAAGAAAGGGAGCTCAGGATGCATCTGGATCTTGCAAGATTTTCAGTGAATTCTCTGGGGAGGTCAAAAAGATGGTTAAGGTCAGGCTCAATCACCATACATTCCCCAAGTTCACCAAGGCGCATGAACATGTCCATCGGTATTACACTCGTGTCCCGACTTGCCCAGTATTCTTTGTTTTCCTCGATGACCTCGAGTGTGTTCAGCAGGGGCAGCATGTTCCCTACTACAAGTTTTCCAATCTCCGAAAGTTCATAAACGTCCCCTTTCTGGAGGATCAACTCCTGCTTTTTCAGGATCTTGATCTGAGGCATCATCGCTTTAGCAGTCACATTAAGAGAGGTCTTAATCTGCTCGATGTTCCGAGGCCCTTCCATCAACAAAAGGAGAAGGTTTTTCCTTTTTTCAGAAAGCCAGATAGTATCACATAAAGATGAGCTCATTGCTACTTTTATAATATCAAAAACCTTTTATTAATATGTTATGTTACGAGAAAATACATTTGAATAAAAAGCCCGGTCCTCCAGGAAAGAAAAAGGAGAATATCTTATCTCCCTGTTTTACAATTACCTGACTTTTACTTACCCACTATTTTTGCTTTTTTGAAATCAGGAATATTCTGGTTAGATCCAAGAAATGTGGTTAAACCCGAGAAATATACCTTTTTACCTCGGGAAATTTTTTGAGCTGCTCAAAAATTTGGTTGATGGTATTTCCAAAATGCACTCAGTGCCTTTTTCGGTCTTTTTTTCTCCGCACTTCAATGAGGTTAGCGAGAGCATCTGCCACGGTATGTGAAAACACAAGCATTTGTTAAACTGAAAATTAAATATTATGAAAACATCAACCACGTAATGATGGACGACCAAGATACTTAAAATGTCAAAAACACACATTATATAATGCTTCCGCCAGCTTGCCTGGAGACGCCTCCTCAGAATGACCAAAAAACAAGGATTATGGCTCTTCGCTGTTTTGTATTGGTTGAAAATAATTGCTTAGTTAGAAAGTATTCAGATTAAATAAAGAAACATCACGCCTGAATGTGATTTTCAACAACAACTGTTCCGACATTTTATACATACTACTTCAACATTTAGGAGCGAAATATAAGTTACCCACACAAAATAGCGAAGAGCCTAAATTATTTTTAGGTTATGATGGCTAGTTCACTAATTTAAAATTGAACTCTTGTATTTTTTGAAAGAGTTCATCACCAAACCATCAGATAATCTTAGTCCAACATCCCTGTAAAAAGCTGCAAATCAATTCCTGCTCCACTGGTTAATAAGCGTTCTTTTTTGTTTCCCAGCAACTTTTGTGTCCAATCAACAAAGCCGCCATCTACAATTTCCACATCATTAACACTAATTTTGAAATTAACACCTTGATAATAACTGTTGTCAATTACTTCTTTGTTCACTATAATATCAATGTGGGGATATATCTCGCGAAGGTGGCAATGAATTCTATCAATAAATCCTATTTTATCGGTATAGCCATTTCTTACGTTAAGAAATACTTTGAGCTTATGCCCCAATTTATCACCGAAATAGCTTGTATAAAACTCCATATGTTTGGCTATTGCATCCTTTTCAAAACCATAAGAACCCGTGTCTTTGCCAGAACTGACAATAGTAAACAAGCCAAAATGAGGAACAAATACATTACTCTTAAACATTTGTCCACGAGTAACTCTGCAAGTTGCAGATAAATGAACCGGACTTTTTGTGTTATCAATAGTTTTGTTTTTTATTCCATTAGCAAGGTATATAGCGAGCATATTGGTACTGTCTGAAATGAACTCTAATCCTCTTGTTGCAGAGATAACATTGTTTTGATCAACCTTAGCTATAACAGAACAGCTTCCTAAAGGGCTTGCAGGAGAGAGTAAAACAGATGAAAAACCTGAAGCTTCAGCCATTTCGAGCATTAATAGTTCTGCCCGCTTAACTTTAATAGGATTAAGTTTAGATGGCTTTACAAATCGGTTAGATTCATACTTGCTTAAGATATCATTCGGAGTATTTTTGTTCACTGTTTCTTTTGAAAGAGCAAGCAGAAGTGTGGAAATTTCGGATTGTGACAGTTTTGTTGTAAGCTCATTTATTAAGTTGTCGTTGCCTGTTTTTTTAAGTACATTTTCGATAATAATTGATTGTTTCATAGTACTCCACTCGAAGCCGATATAAATGGCCCTTCCAAAGCTAAATCTTGTGATTACCATTTGCCAACATAGCAGATATATAATTATATGTTCAGCGTGAGCTTTTTCAAATTCTCAACTCAAACCTGGATACCGGCTTCAGGGTTTTTCTTTTGCAGTTAATGGGTCTTGCGTATAATAATACAACTGGCAGGGCAGCTCCAGACACTCGCCACAATACATCAGTTGCTTTTTATTTGGCATGAAAGTACCGGTGACTTGAAGGTACTTCATTTGTTTGTGCCTGTTATCCAAAGAATTTCATTCACGTTTTACTCAAAATATCAAACATGTAAAGGAGGACGACCAAAATTTTTAACGGCATTAAAAAAGCCTTTCACTCTGGCATTTACTCACCATTCTTTCCCTTCCCTGAAAGTTTTGAAAAAACCTCGTAGGTTGGGCTATATATTATGGAGTTATAGAATAAATCACGCATTGTGAAAATGATTAAGACCTCCAGCAAAGGCAAATTATCTGGAGTAAATCCCAGGTCTATTAAAAGAGAGGGTTTGAAAACAGATTAAAAATGGCACAAAAAACGGACTAGTATCGTAAAAACCTAATTATCGAACATATTATTTGGTAGCTTCCATCAGCTGATATGGTTTTGACCTTAAATTGATGATCCACAATTAAGTTTTCGTGACACTAGTATTGTGTAAAAAAATTGTTACATCCGCAAAAAGAAATAAAATAAATCTGGGAAGAACGAAAGATATCCGGGTTGTATGTGGGAATGCAATCCGGAACTTATGAGAGACCTGAAGCACAGAGAAAAAAGATCATCCGATAAAATATCAGATGTGCAGGCAGCTTTCTTAAGCTGCTTTTGAACCCAAAGCAATGCATTACAACATATACCTGAGGATTGTGACCACAAGAGTTATGGCCACAGTCCTCAGATACCTCCAAAATAAACCTATTTTTGTTTGAGCCATTGAAACTTTCAATAGCATTAAAAAATCTCATTATATGGGTAATATCTTGAATCCCTTTCCTGAACCAATAGCAGTTGAAGAAACATTACGGATTGGGCTATATATTTCAATGCACATAAAAGTAGGGTGTCAGGAAAAGTCAAAAGAGGTTCATCCTGGCTTGATATGAGGCTCAAAAGAAGGGAACAATGCGCGAGCAACATATGAAATGTAAAACCAGATACATCGAAAAGAACCTCAAAGTGGATATGAGTTTGGGAATTCATCAAAAAAACGAAACAATACCTTTAAGAAAAATGGGATATGAGTTTGGGAACTCACCAAAAAACAAAATAATGCCTTTAAGAAAAATGGGATATGAGTTTGGGAATTTACCAAAAAACGAAACAATGCCTTAAAAACAGAATATGAGTTTGGAAACTCGGTGAAGAGCCGGAAATCTGATAGGATATGTAAGAAAAACGGAAACATGCCAATTAAAATAGCTTCTCATTAAAGAACCCCTATCTGAGGAAGAAACCCAATTAATAAAGATTAAAGAAGAAACTCCATAGAGAGGAAAACCCAATTAGTAAACAGCTAATGATCTAAAAGATCCTCAAGATCTCAAGTCAGGGTTATGATTTGCACATCACCCTGTAATGGCAACTTGAGATAATGATAACTTGAGATAATGATAACTTGAGATAATGATAACTTGAGATAATGATAACTTGAGATAATGATAACTTGAGATAATGATAACTTGAGATAATGATAACTTGAGATAATGATAACTTGAGATAATGATAACTTGAGATGATGATAACTTGAAATAATGGCACATGAGGCTCATTCAAAAACAGAAAGAGCTCAGAAAGATGTAGTGATCTCTAGCTGAAGCACATCACTTTCCCTCTACCCCGGGCATAAAGCGAAAAACAGTAAAATGACATTGGCATATAAATCGCTGAAATTTACCTCTACCCTGCAGATTTCACCTTTACTTTTTTGACTTTACTTTTTTAATTTTACTTCCATCATCCTGACTTCAATAACTCTATTTTCTTTGATGCAGTTTTCCAGGATTCGTCTCTGATACTCGATTAATAGCAATATTCATAACTTCTGCCTGTACTTTAGCTCCCGGAACCTTATCCTGAATTCGGTTCCCCCACCAGTGTTAAGTTCAATGCTGCCTTCGATCTGGTCCACAAGGGAAACAACAAGCTGCAGGCCCAGGGAGTCTGTTTCTCTGAAGTCGATTTCTTCAGGGAAGCCTTTGCCGTTGTCCCTGACAATGAGTGAAAAACACTTTCCTGGGGCTCCGATCTTGCTTTCTGTTCCGGTGTCAACCTTCCCCGTCCCTCTGTCGTTATTCTTTCCGTTTTCCTCTTTTTTGAGGCAAATGGATATCTCCCCGCTTTCCCCTTCCGAAAAAGCATGTTTAAGGGAATTTGAAACAAGTTCATTGATTATTATTCCCACTGGAACTGCCGTGTCCATGCCCAGGAAAACATTGTCAACGTCAAGTTTCAGGCTGATATTTCCGGACCCCACTGAATATGCTCCAAAAAGGTAGTTTGCAAGGTTCTGGATGTAATCCGAAAAGTCCACGCTTACCATATCTTCGGACTGGTAAAGTTTTTCATGGACAAGGGCCATGGATTTGACTCTATGCTGGCTGTTTCTGAAAGCTTCGATTACCTTCTCATCGGAAAAGTTACCTGACTCCAGGTACAGCAGAGTTGAGATTACCTGAAGGTTATTTTTGATTCGGTGGTGGATTTCTTTCTTGCGGATATCTTCCATCTGCAACAGGGCTTCTTCAGCTTTTTTGTGCTCAGTTATATCAAGAATAATGCCCTGAAGGTGGATCCCTCCTTTTTCATCCCGCTGAATAAAGGTTCTCTCATCTACCCAGCGGACATCTCCGGATTTGGTAAAAATCCGATATTCCGAGTTGTAGGCATCACAGCCTGATTCCACGTTTCTTGAAAGTTCATCCTCTACTTTCTTCAGGTCTTCCGGATATACAATGTCCGCATAGAGCATCCTGTTTGAGGTAAAGTCTTCTACTTCATAACCAATCCTGGTAACGTTTTCCGAAACAAACTCTATTGGCCAGCCTTCCTCATACTTCCACAAAAAGACAATTACAGGACTGGTATTGATTATCCGTTCCATTTCTTCTTTTAACTTGTTAGAATGTTCAAGCTCTCTTGCATAATCCAGCAGGGCTTTTTCTGCCTCCCTGCGCTGGGCTGTAATCCTGTCAAGTACAAGGCGAGTCTCTTCAATCCCGTCCGTGAGGAGTTTGAAGTCCCCCTGCCCATGTACCCGAATTGGCCTTTTGAAATTATTATGTTGAAAAGCTGTCAGGACGGCGTTTGAATCGTCAATGATCAAGTTAAGAGTCTCTGAAAACTTATCCAGGGTATCTTCAAGCTCCCGAAATTCTCCCTGCACTTCCACGTTGACACGCTCCTTTAATTCTCCTTTCGAAAGGGCATTGGTAACCCGCATGGTTTCCCGGATAGGAATAACCACGGCGTTAAGAATTTCATTTAAGCCTCTTGGAATTTCCCTGAAATCTACGCCTACGTCGGTATCTGCCCTTATTCCGAGTTCTCCTCTGACTGCATTCTGGGCAATGTTCTTAAAGTCCTCAACAATTTCATCTATAGGCCTTGTGATAGAGCGGGCAATCATGTAAGCCAGAGCAGCCATGAACAGAATAGAGATTGCAGAGATAATAAGGAGCCTATTCCGAAGGTCGGTTACTCCGGCAAGCATTTCTTCTTTCGGGACAACCAAAACAAAGGAGAAGTCTCCGGTCTCAACGGGTTCGTAAAACATAAGAACGGTCTTGCCAGTGGTAGGATCTATGGTTTCAAGATGTCCGCTGACTCCATCTTTAATATCAGAGGAAGCTTTCCGGATTTCTTCCTCATCAAAATCGTAAAGATTCTTTTTTCCTATCCAATCCTTATGAGTGGGGTGAGAGAGGAGAATTCCCTGGTTGCTCACCATGAAAGCGTATCCTGTCTCAAAAGTCCGGACTTTGCTTACAACTTCATCCACGTACTCCAGAGAAACGTCCACTCCCCCTATTCCCACAAACTCCCCGTTCTTTATTATCGGGGAAACATAGCTTACCATGAAAACTCCTTCGTAAAAATAAGGTTCGGTGAGCACGCCCTGTTTAGTAGTTTTCGGGATGTGGTAGTAGTCCGAATCCTCATAATGGAGCAGGGGTTCAAGGGTCATGTTCCCTTTCATTTTGTTCCAGTAAGGGACGAACCTGCCAGTTTTATCATGGGCAGGAGTGTTTGCATACTCCATATCTTTCTCGTCAAAAGCACCAGGCTCAAAAGCAACATAGGTACCAAGCAGGTGTGGATTATCAATGAGCAAGTTTTCAAGAATCAACAGAGCTTCTGTCCGGTTTCTGGTTTCGTAGCTGGACATGGTTGTGGAAATAGACCTTGCAATGGCAAAGTTGGCTTTCATGTCCGCATCGAATTGGTTTGCATAGTTGGAAGACATTTCAACTGACTGCTGGTACGCCAGCTTTTCTTCCTGTGTCGTCACCGTACTGATAATCACAGCTGTAGATGCCGTAAGGATCAGAAAAACCCCGAGTACGGTGTAGAGGATCAATTTTGTTCTCAGCGGGGTATCACTAAGCATCATTAATCCTCATTATTCTATCCTTTTCATGCTGCTTAACAGGAAAATAGTGCAACTTTCCACACCTTCAAATGTTTTTAAAAAAAGCCCAACGTTGCTGATTTTTTCGTTCAGCCGGGTAAGTCTGGTTATATATATTCCATGTTATTGTATTTAAGGCATAACCAAAAAAATCTTAAAAAATAATGGAAGGGGCGCATTAATTGTTTTTGCAGCCCCTCTTTTGGAACTTACATCAGAGATTCACTCAATGCTGAGTTTTCTTTTTCCATCTTTATCGGATTCTCGTTTTGGGAATGGAACCAGAGCGGAATATAAAGGGCAAGCACCAGGAAACCAACTATTGTTGAAGTCCAGCCCACCTCAAGACTATTGAGGTAAACCACTCCTATCAGACAGAGAGGCAGGTTAAAAAGCCCGAAGATAAGAGCTACGTACTGCCAGCCTCCCGGAGCTTTGAAAGGTCTTTCAAGCCTTGCGAAACGGGGGTCGAGTTTTGCCTTCACATAGGCAAAGAGACTGATTCCGTTGGCACAGACGTATCCGATTGCAGATGCCGCCAGGATGGCTGCGGGAGTTCCCAGGCAGATGAACCCCATGTTGAAGAGAGCGATGACGATCATCGCATTAACAGGAGTTCCGTGAGCATTCATCTTTCCGAAGAACTTAGGCAGATTTCCTTCTTCGGCCATAGAATACATTGCCCTTGAAGCTCCCAGGAAAGCGGTCTGAATGATCATTACCATTGCTGCAATCAGCATGAGAATTGTAAGAGATCCTCCTAGGGGTCCAAGGGTCAGCTGAGCCATCGGGAGCATTGGCGAGAAAGGTTCTGCCAGAATTCCTTCTATTCCCAGGGTTCCGGTACAGGCTGCCTGGACAAGGATAAAGGTCACCAGGCAGATTGCGCCGCAGATAAAGAGGGCTTTGGGAACATCGGACTTCGGTTCCTTGTACTCGGGTCCGTAGATTGCTGCAGTTTCCCAGGCACAGGCACTCCATTGGGCCATTGCAAAAAGCCCGAGCAGGATCAGGATGTGCTGTATATCCCAGTTCCAGTCTGTGGGGAGCCAGGCGCCGGTGATGTTGCTCATTTCAAACTGCCCGGTTACGAAAGGTGCAAGGGAAATGATGATAAGCGGGGCAAGAGAAAGCACGGCAAGGATATACCCGAGGGTTGCTCCGCCGGCAAGCCCGCGATAATTGACTATCATAAGGAATACATACACTACTGCTCCTGAGGCGAGGTAGAGAGCCAGATCCGGAATGCCAGCAAAAGCCGGGACCAGGCCTTTAAGGTAGCTTCCGATAAGGATCGCAAAGATCGCAAGTACGGGGTTCCAGGCAAACCAGTAGCTCCAGGCACTGAATCCTCCCAGAAGTTTACCCTGATCGTATTTTCGGTTTCCTGTATTTGAACCGAATACACTTTGAGCGTATCCAGGAAGCCCTGAAGCCTTCGGAAACATTGTTGCAAGTTCTCCGTAGGCAAAGTTTTGCATGAAGCCCTGGAAAACGGAAAGAATCCAGATAATGATTGCAAAGGCCCAGACATAACTTGCAAAGTAGCCTATGGAAGGAAGGATAAGCACAGGAACACCCAGGGCAATTGCAAGTCCCTGCTTCCAATCGATTGTCCGCTGGAGCCCGCCATTTTCACTGTTTTCGTCGCTCATTTTTCAATGCACACTCCTCTTATTTTTTATTAAAGCCAGTTGACGATTCGCACAGCTAGCGCAGTACAAATCGACGTATAAAAGCCTGTAAAAAGAGAAGCGGAAAGACCTGAAAAAATAACCCTGATTATAAGGAGAAATCCTGATTCAGGTGTCTAAGGATTCAGATGTCTAATAGGTCTATATCCACTTCTCCTCGTTTTTGCAGCTATTTTGGAGGTTTTTGCTTACCTGATCTGTCTTCTGAAGAGGTTGCAGGAATTTATCTTGATATCGAGCAACTTTTCGATGTTCATCTTTGCAGCAATACCTTTTGCAGCGCCAGGAACTGAGGTGATGACACCGATATCGAGTTCCTCACGGAGTTCACGCATTACGTGCTCGTCCGCAAGGTCCATGGTATCAACATTGAGCTTCTTTGCCACGTACTCTTTTGCATCCTTAACTCTCATGTTTTTTGAGAACTGCATCCTTGCGACAAGGTCGCCTGCAGCCCTCATACCAGTCATACCTGAAGCCATTATGTGTGCGATCGGCATACCCAGAGGGTCGCCGACCCCGACCTATATACCGTCTACGCCTGCAATTTCAACCATTGCCTTGCTTGCCCTAGTAACGGCATCGATTGGGGGAGTCTCAAGCATAGGGATTCCGCCCACGCCCATTCCCATATCAACATGACAGGGAAGTGGGGAAACTTTCACCGCTTCTTTTATGAAAGTAACAGCTCTGGCAAGGTTCCAGGCTGAAGTCTTGCTGGTATTTGTGTTTACAACAGGCCCGAAAACATTTGCTCCTGCTTTTGCAACAAGTGGAGCCTGCTGGTGCGGCCAGAGCCCTGCAAGAGTCACGCTGTCATACTGAAGTCCGCCGTGCATGCCAAGCACCATTTCGCCTGCCATGCCTGCTTCGATATACATGTCAGGGAACTCTTTTCTAAGGGCTTCAATTGCATGAAGCGTACCGTAAAAGTCCCCATCACCCGCTGCTGCAGTTGTGTCGAAATTGACACCGTCTGCACCGGAGGCAAAGAGTTTCTGCATGATCCATATAGTGTCCCTGGTGAGATGTTCTGCAGCATGTTCCATGGATTCCCAGGCTTCCTGAATCTTAAAAGCCTTCATAAGATCGCCAGGATTCTCAAACGGCCCATCAGGAGTGTAATAAAGCCCCATATTGGGCATTGCCCCGTAAAAGAGCGGAATGATCATGTTCTGCTGGCAAACTTCCATTGCCTGACACTCGTTTGAAACAACAGGCTTCACGGGTTTGAAACTGTAATCAATGTGCCCGAGTTCCATTGTGTCTGCACCAAAAGCCCTCTCATGCATCATGCAGCCCACTAAACGGCTTGAGGGAATTCCGACACCGCTGTTGCCCTGGTCGCCATCAAGCCTTATAGTCCCAATGTCATGCGTTACAGGAATTTCCATGCCCTGCTCGACACTGACAGCCTTTCCGGGCATCATAAGGATTTCTGCAAGTTTGTCGATTTCATTGGCGTTAAGGACAGGGATCTCGCCAAGATCCGCAGCATTTGCTGCACCTGCCTCAAGTTCCTCCATAATCTTTTCTTTGGTAAGGAAGACACGTTTACCGTCTCCCATTCTCAAAGCATACTCAGTTGCCATTTTTTTATCCTCCATCCTTCAGATCTGTTTAATTTGGAAAAATTCGAATTTAAAGCAACAATTCCTTTGCCTTTGCCACGGCTTCACTTGCGTTTTCGGCGTAGCAGTCCGCGCCTATCTTATCAGCCCAGGCCTGAGTTGCAGGAGCTCCCCCTACCATGACCTTTATTTTGCTCCTGATTCCTTCTTCTTTGAGCAGGTCAATGACTTCCCTCTGTCCCTGGAGGGTTGTGGTCATAAGAGCGGAAAGCCCTATCATATTTGCATTCACTTCTTTTGCCTTTTCGATAAAGTTCTTTACAGGCACGTCTCTGCCAAGATCGTAAACCTCAAACCCTGCCGACTGGAGCATGGTTGAAACGATCGACTTGCCTATGTCATGGACGTCCCCTTCTACAGTGCCGTTCACGATAACGCCAAGTTTCTTACTTTCTGTTCCTTCCGGAAGATCAGCTTCAAGAAGCTTAACTCCTGTTGTCATAGCATCAGCAGCCATCATCACATGAGGCAGGAAAAGTTTTCCTCTCTCAAAAAGAATTCCTACCTGGTTCATGCCGGCAGCAAGCCCTTTTTCAATAATCTCTGCAGGTTCCATAACCTGTTTTGCTTTCTCAACAGCAGCAAGTACTGCATCTTTTTTACAGGAGATTACTGCAGCAGAAAGCTCCTGAATAAGTTCTTCTTTAGTTGCCATTTTTATACCTCCATATACGTCAGAAATCCTTTCCAGTGCTTGAGGAGCATAGCTGAATGTGGAATTTCTGATCGAACATGTTTTTATAGACCGCAAATTATTTAGCCTAACCCGTGGAGTTTTTTCAAAAAAGGTGTGCACTGGCATGCCATGTATGCATTTGAAAAGTAAATGAGTCCTGACGGACTTAAGGGATAAGGCTCAAGTAATGAGAATTTTTAATCGCATTAAAATTTTCAATGAAATTAACTGAAAAGAACCTGATTAAAAAGAACCTGATTAAAAAGAACCTGATTAAAAAGAACCTGATTAAAAAGAACCTGATTAAAAAGAACCTGATTAAAAAGAACCTGATTAAAATTTGAGAGAAAAATATTCGGTTTTTTAAAGATATGTAGACGACCTCTACATTAATCTGTATATATTATTTGCTATTTCCTAATCTGGTTAATCATCTTTCCTATTTGTACGTTGGCGTAATCTTGAATTCCTTTATTTATCCGCATATTCCAGTTTTTCCAGTACACAAAATCTGGTTTCTTCGGTACATGAAGAATTATTTTTGTAATTGTTCAGAGAAATACTGGGCTTTTCTGAGAACTCCGGTTTTTCATCCTTTCGACAGAAATAATCCCCTTCAAGCCGGAATTTCCTGAAGAGTTCGCAGGATTCACAGAGGCAACCTTCTTTTTTCCCTTGTTCCCGGCTTTTGCTTCTGGAGCAGAACATCCCCGTACCGCCGGAATAAGAAGGACAGATTTTGCAAATGCAGGCTTTAAGGTGATGATAGGACCCGCATATCCCGAAATACCTTCCATATTCTTCCCGGGTTTCTTTTATAACGTCAGGTATCTTCTCACTGAAATTACCCGAATCTGCCATTTCGCCACAATCCTTATTTCCGACTGCGATTCCAGAGTCCAGAAGATTCCTCCTGTACACAAAAAGACATAATTTATAAGATGTCAAAATATATTATATATTGCCTGAGGATTTCAAAAATGCATTTTCCCTGAGGCAGTAAAGGATCTTCGGATCCGGAAGGGTTTTTGGAGAGGTGTAGAGATATGGGATTCAATCAATTAGCTGAAAGTGACGAATTAATTCTTGATGAGGTGCTGGAAAGGCAAAGAATTCTGGAAACCATAATTAATAACAGCCCTGTTATGGCCTTCTTCTGGACTCCGGAAGATGACTGGCCTGCCAAATATGTTTCTGAGAATGTAAGCCAGCTTGATTACAGCGCAGAAGATTTTCTTACAGGCAGGATAATGTATGCAAACATTGTCCATTCGGAGGATATAGACAGGGTTAGAAAGGAACTCACAAGATGCTGCGAGACCGGGAAAGACAGTTTTGTGCAACGTTACAGAATCCTTACAGGGAAAGGAGAAATCCGCCGGGTTGAAGAAAAAACCTTTATCCAGCGGGATGAGAGAGGAAATGTGACCAATTTTCAGGGGATAGTCAGGGACATTAGTTCTGAGATAAAAAATGAAAAGGCACTTAAAAATGCTCTTGAAAGCCAGAAAGCTCTTATGGAAAAGCAAAAAGCCCTGCTTGAGCGGCAGAAAGATCTTGAGACAGTAATTAACAACAGTCCGATGATAGTTTTTCTCTGGAAAGCCGAAAAATACTGGCCTACACTCTACGTTTCTGAGAATATCAGACAGCTCGGGTATTCTCCAGAGGATTTCATTTCCGGAAGGGTCCTTTACGGGAAAATCATTCACCCTGAAGATCTTCTCCTTGTGGAGCTTGAACTTGAGGAGAACTGTGAAGAAGGAGGAAAACAGTTCAACCGCCAGTACCGGGTTTTGACGCCAACAGCCGAGATCCGCTGGGTTGACGAGAAAACCTTTATCCAGCGCAATGAGGAAGGAGAAGTGACTCATTTCCAGGGAATCATCGAGGATATAACCGAAAAGGTCAAAAAACTCTGAGAAAGAAACCTGAAAGCAGAATTATAATTTTCTTTTCTGACTTTAACCAAGCGCCTTTCTTATTTTCCCCATCTTGGTAAGGGTCGAGCACACGAGCTGGGAGACTTCCTCATCCATACAGTTCCCTGCCTTACCTGCCTGCAGGAGGTCAGGCTGCATCATTTCCAGCAGGATGCGGTATGACGGCTCGGGCTTTGTTTCAAGGCTAAAGGTATCACGCAGAATTTCGATATCTTTGCGAACTTCTTTCAAACAGGCTCCTGAAAGGAAACGGGATGCAACATTGAGGTCCAGGTACCCGGATGCAAAACTAAGGTCACTTGCGAGCGAAGGGAAATATTTTGCAAGCAGGTTTTCACAGACAGCCTCTCCGAGTTTTTCCCTGGTCTCTTCAAGGGCCAGGCCCGTACCTATGAATTCCGGCGGCAAGCCTATGGAGTAAAGGGCGCCGGTAAATTTGATCGCTCTTGGCAGATGCAGGTTTTCTGCAGGCATACTGTTCTCAAGCTCTTTTCCGATGTCTGTGCGGCAGAGCCCGATCAGACCTGAAATATCAGGAGCACTTCTAGAATAACCGCCGCTTCCTTTGTGCATTAGGCGGTCCCGCTGCTGGGGAAGAAGCTCAGCTATCCGGTTTATCATGGGTGCAAGCTCCCTGAGAATCCTGCTGTATCTTGCTCCGAAAATCCCTATAAGATTTACCATCTCTTCTTTTTCTTCGCTTGAATATATTTCCGGAGTTTCCGGCAATCTGGCTTTTGCAAGGCTTACCAGGGCTTCAGCATCCCCTTTTTCATGACTGTACCTGAGAGCAGACTGCAGAGTGATGGTCCCGATGCCACGATATTCCCTGAAGAAGTTTTCCGCATTTTTCATGTCCAGGTGCCCTCTGAAAGGCAGTGTCCCTGCCCCGAATATGATGCCTGTGTCGGTATCGAGCTCAGAGTTCAGTTCGGAAATCCCGTTTATGGCGTATTTGCATGAAAGCGTACTTGCTACATGCCCGAAAGAAAGGGCAGAGTCGGATTTGCCCAGAAATACCCTGAATCTCTCTGGAGCTGTCCCAAACTGTTCTTTCCAGGCAAGAAGTGTACTTTCTGCAAGTTCCTTTGCGTGCAGCAGCGCAGGAGCATCCTCTATAAGGGGAATTATACGCGGAACTTCCATTGAAAACCCGAATTCTTTTTTTGCAAGCTCGCTTACGTCTACCATGTGCTGCTGAGCTTCAATGATTTCTCTGACAGTACCTGTCATCGGATGCACGAATTCATTGATTGCCTGGACATCGGAGTACTGAAGAGCCCCGTGGTTGGCTTCAGCAATAGACATCATAACCATAAGCTGCCTGAACCGATTTTCCTGAACTGCACTCGGAGCCCGCGGAGTGATAAAAATATCTTTTCCTGGCACAAGGTCCGTTTCTTCTATGAATTTTGATACGATCTGGACATTCTGATGATAAGGAGTTGCCTTTCCCTCATAATCCGGCATATATTCATCACAGCCGAATACCACTGCAGCCTCAAGGGCTTCTTCGGGTTCTTCCTGCGTTGAAATATACCTTGATGCAGAGTCCGGGTGCTGAGTGCACATTACTTTTGGAAAAACGGTTTTTTTGCTCATGAAACTGAATCCTCACTGCTACACAGGATAAATTTTAAATTTCGATCTTTCAATCGGCTGACGGATAAGTTGTCTTATTGTTAACCATAGAATAATTACGAATAGACATCAGAGGAAAACGTTTACTTTTAGATAAATGTTTCCGTTTACAATAGGTTGACATAGAGGTATCGGTTTTGAAACCGGTCAATTAATAATATTGTAAGCAAATAGAAGCAGTATAAAAATGATACTGATATTAAAAAAATACTAACATCGAGAAATACCATCTCAAAAAGGTTTGAGGTAGCAAAATGTACTGCGACCAGTGCCCTGAAGTCTTAAGCGGAAAAGGCTGTACGAAAAATGGACCCTGCAAAAAGCAGAGAGATAAGCTCTTAAGAACTGAAATCCAGGGCAAAGAAGGCGGATTGAGTCTGTCAGCCCGTTTAAAATGCATGATGGGTGTTTTCAAGAAAAATCGTTGAAAAAATCATCCATGACTCAATAATTATGGGAGGCACGGGAAAAACTCACTTTAAACTCCATAACCACGGAAAAACACAGAAAGCACGGAAATTTCTGTGCCCTGCTTCCTTTCTTCCGTGTTTTCCGTGCTTTCAATGGTTCTAACTTACTCCAAGTTTATAGATACGGGCACGGAAGAATTCAGTCTACAACGCTATAACCACAAAAGACACGGGAGACACGGAAATCCTGTGTACCCATAAATAGCCCTCTTGAGTGAAGAAAAAAATCGCTGTTACTTGCCCATAAATTAGCCCTCTTGAGCGTAGCACGATTCTAAGCCATAAATTAGTCCTCTTGAGTGAAAAAATCACTGTTATCCGCCCATAAATTAGTCCGCTTGAGCGAGCGCAGCGAGTGAAACGGACCTCGTGCTCCCGAAGCGAAACTCGGGGGGCGAAGCTCGGGGGGCGAAGCTCGGGGAGCAGAGATGAGGCGCTGGCAATGAATATTAGTAGCCTGGTCCCGGAGAATCGGAAAAAAGAAGAGTTGGCCGCATTGAAGAAGCTTAATCGGGCTGAGGTTCCGGAACCTTACCGCGCCCAGCGGCTCACCAAGGATAATTTAGATCGTTCTGAGTCTTATGCTGCCGGTTTCTCAGATAAACTGCGTATAGCTCTATACCTTCAACAATTGTAATAGCGGTTTTTTATGCTTGTGCCTTGAAACCTTTGAATAAACGAATATATTAATTTTTTTAAAATAGATAACTTTCAAGGAGTTTTATACTGATTAAACACTTATTTCTGGTTATATATATAATAAAAGGTTTAGAAAAACTTATTTCCTGGAATAACTCCTTTTAAACTCTTTTTACCTTATAATGAACTTATGTTTCAGGCAAGAAAATTCATTAACCGATGACCGATGGAGAATACTTAGAAGATACGATATGAGGGTGAATTATTAATCAAATTTGAAAAAACATACCCCTATGTTCTGGAAAATATAGAGAGATTTTTATGCCTAAGATTTTCAGTAACTCACCCTCAAAACTTAAAGTTTAAGGTGTTTTATAAGTATTAAATACATTATTTATGGATATAAATAACTTTAAAAGTTTAAAAATCCTTATTTTTTAAATTAAACCCTTTTAAATTCTTATTTTATTAATTAAACCTCTTTAAGCTATTTTTTATTATAAGTATATTTATATTTAATCTAGCTAATTTTATCATTGTCAAGCCGCGGCCAGTCGGCAAGACAACTAGGATAAGTTAATTTCCTGTCAACTGGCAGATAGCCGAGAGGACGATTTAAAGAACAAAAACGATGCAAAGAACAAAAACGATGCTTTTAGAAACTAATCTGGATTTATAATCTGGATTTAGAAACTAATCTGGAAGATTTATCGGTATCGATTTAGTATTAAATAGGGGATTCAAAAATTTTGGGAGTGGATTAAGCGTTGAAAATGAAAAAGACACTGGGTATTTTGCTGGCAGTTTGTTTTGTACTATCGGTGACAGTTGCATCAGTAAGCGCAGCGCCTCAAAAAAGTGAGAGTCAATGGGGAGGAGAAAAAAACAAATGGGACAACGAGAAGAGAAAATGGAACAATGAACAAAACAAATGGGGTAATGAGAAGAGAAAATGGGACAATGACAAAAACAAATGGGGTAATGAGAAGAAAAAGTGGGACAAAAATAAGAAACATGGCAATGATTACAGGAAATGGGAAAGTAATTATAAGAGATGGTACGCAATTTATATGAAATGGTTCCTACAATATAACAAGTGGTACTCCAATCATAATAGGTGGCAAAATAACTATTGGAAATGGTCTAACGATTATAGCAAACGCCACTGAAGCAGATGAGAACTGGCTATAAAGTAAACCAATGATGATTCTATCGTATACTTCTTTGGATTAAAGAAATAATAAGGTCCTTTACTACTTAGGGAGTGTAGAGGGTCACGAGTACTCCGACTTCAGGTCGGGGATGAAGTGAGCTCTCACCTTTTTTGTTTTCGTTTAAACCTCTACGTCATCGCTTCTTTGTAAAATGAGTTTGTTTTTGGCACATGGTCAGAGGTGGTGCCAGCCACTTCTGACCGGGATGTGATACGCGTTGGAATTGAACAGCTTTAGCCATGGTTATGGTCAGATAACCTACCATATCGTATTGGTGCCAAAATATCGATGCCAAAAATCGATACAGGATATCTACAATAAGCGAATTAAAAAGGATTGCGAGTCTATCTTCAACAATATTTGTACGGAACAAGGATACAAAATTCATGCACAAAATTCATGCTATGGAAGTAGTAGAGGATCATGTTCACTTATTCCTGGAATTTCAGCCGAACAACTCTCTTTCAGAGGTAGTTCAATACTTGAAGGGAGGTAGTTCTTACAGAATTTTCAAACTTCACCCTGAGAACTGAAAAAGCGATATTGGGCGCGAAATCTACGGTCAAGAGGTAAGTTCTATCGATCCGTTGATAATAGCTGACACAATCAAGCACTATATTAAGGAATTGCAGGGGACACCGAAAGCAGAGTTTTAATCGCGCAGATTAAGGAAATCCAGGTAAATGAAAATACTTTATTTTGAATAGTTCCATTATAGCGAGAGCGGGGGCACGAACATACTCCATTGCTTGCAGCAGGTGTGCCAGCGCAACTTTGAGCAACTTTGATTTAGATAGTTAATGATAAAGTAAAAATGTTAATTCATGTGAGAATTTTATCGTTCCTCAGCTTTATCGTTCCTCATCTTTATCGCTCCTCGTCTTTATCGCTCCTCGTCTTTATCGTTCCTCATCTATTAGCGTTCCTCATCTATTAGAATCACAATATTCTCACGCCCATTCTTGAACTTCTTAACCAGTCCTCTCTTTTCCAGTTCCGAAAGCAGGAGGCTGACTTTTACTTCGGAATACTCCAACCTGCTACGCAGATCTTTTTGGGTAATCCTGCCCTGATGGCCTCGAATTACGTCCAGGATTTCACGCAGATCTGTAGAAAGAGGAAGTTTTTTTAGAGCGGCAGTTTCAATTTCGGAATGATTTGCAGGTTCTATTGTTGGCTCTGTTACGGAGGCCGCTTCTCCAATGTTTCCGAACTCCGGTCTCACTCCAGAACCAATGCTTTTACCGAGGACTTTTACCAAAAGCCCGGGTGTATTGAACTTTCCTTCCTGATACCTGTTTTTTTTCATCTTTTTATGCTTTCTGGAAAGTTTATAGCCTCCGCCGAGCAGAAGAAAGAGCGTAAGGGCTATTGGCAAGTAACTTATAGTAGAAGAGTCAGTCCTGGTTTGTTCGGTGGGATTCGCACTATTGGGATTATTTGTTTTATCTGCGATTTTTTCTATTACCGAATTTTCGGAAACGGGATAAAGCAGGAGATCGAATACGTAATTTCCTTCGCCTTCAATCTTCAAAGTTGTTTCTTTTGAATAGGTTAGGGTGTTGTTCTGGTAATACCTGGCTGTAATAGTATAGTCTCCGGGCACTAATTCAAAGGAATACATTCCATCTTTTGCTACTATTGATTGAGGGGGATTGGAATTGATATTAATCACAGTATCATTTAGGGGTTCAAGGGTATCCCATGCATATGTTGCCCCATGGACTGTTGCAGTGATGTTGCTGTCTGCTAAGAAAGGTACCCCTAGAGTGAGTAAAACGGATACCCCTAAAGCGAGTAAAACAGCAGTGCAAATAACGTAGAACCTCAGATTCATCTCTACCAGTAAATCCAGTATTGTAAGTTGAGGTTGTGGAGATCAGATGCTAAAAATTGTGAGCATACAATCTCTCTACATTTTTCCGAACATAGGAGATATGTTCGTTTTTTCAGATTTTATCAATGACTCGCCCCCATGATCCGATTTGGATTTTGTCATTAACGAGCACATTTCAAAATCGCTTCTGATAAGATCAAATAATATATGATTATGAAGCAGGCTCATTGAGATCGTTCTTCATGCCTGTAGACTCTTTAATTTTTTATAGCTTCTTCCAATCCCCATTTGATATGTACTGTTCATTCCCCATTTGATATGTATGTTTATTATTGAGTCTATCAAAATCCATTTTAGTCTTGATTATTAATAAGTATGTGACATTTTGAATAATCACAAATCACTGTGATTATTCAAAATATATGATCCAAATAGCTTAGTGCCAATTTATGAGTCGATTTCATTAATTATACACACTCATTAACACTTTTATTTTAAATAACATCAAATTGACCACGGCTACTGATCACAATTAAGTAAGTATATATGGTAGATAAATATTTCGTTTATTATTTATTTCGATTTAAATAAAACGATGAAATATATGCAGACAGCCATATAATAAAAGGATTAAAAAATCTAAAACAGATATCCACTTATGAAGACCCTGAAAAGAATTCGCAAGCAAGATCACTAAAACCTGAGTTCCCAAATTTTAAGCGCATACGCCTAATTCCACAAGTCTGGTAGGTCAGATGATTGTGATTTTGAAATTAGAACCTGCAGTTCATGTGCTTAAGTTTAAGCACATAATTCGATATCATGAGAAGTTTATGCGCCTAAAAAAGCGGAACTTAGGCTAAAAAGGGATATTTACGGAAAATCCTCTACTTTAGTGATTTTGGTGTCATCTTAGGGATTAAAATTTTCTAATTTTAATTTTCAAGGCTTTTTGTTCCTTATTTCAAGCATGAGTATCGACTTCGATTGTAGCCGTCGATGTATCCCTTACTGTAGCCTTTGTTGTAGCCATCTTTGTAGTGTTTGGTCCAGCTGTCTTTGTTGGAAGGAGAAGGAATTTTCGAGAGAGTCTCTCTGCTGCCGTATTGCTCGCAGTCTTTTTGGCCCTGTTTTTTGCCATCTTTGTAGCCTTTGTTGTAGCCATCTTTGTAGCCGTCTTCGTTATTGCTATCAGCTGCGCTTGCTGATGCGGCTGTCACTGACAATGTAAAACAAAGCAGCAGCAAAATAGCAAGAGTCCTTCTTACTCTATCAGATTTTTTATTTCCCATAAACATACTCCTGATTTGTTCAATTGAATGAAAATGATTCACACACTTATGAAAAGATTATGATCTATAATCTGTGATTTTTAGACTTACAGTCAGGAATTTAACCTTTAAAATGAACTCAGTTAATGTTTTTATGTGCCTGCAATTTCTACTCGACCTTTCGTCCCTGGAAAAATTTGTTTTAATTGTCTTGCCGGCTGTCCATCAATTGATAATTATAATATTAACTGGATTAAATATAAATATACTTATAATTAAAATAGCTTAAAACAATTTAATGAATAAAATAAGTATTTCTAAACTTTCAATTTAAAATATAGTTACAAATAACGTATTGAATGCTCATCAAACCCTTAAAATGGCTTATTTCTTAGTACTTACACACAATACTGGCTTTTCGCTGGTTTATGTGGGTTGAAAAGCATTTTCCAGTTGAAAAGTGACTACACCAAACGGATAAACATCGATCTTAGAAATTTCTGCTTGTTTTTGCTCACGCAATCACAAAAGAGGCGCAAGAAGCTCTCCCATATATTTCAGTCAAGCCTTCCGTATATGTTTCACCTATTCTACAGGAATTGTGAAGACTGCATCTACAATTAAGGCTGCATCTACCATTGTATCTGACAAGCAATTGTTTTTCATAGAACTCATCGCTGTAATTTTTCGATCCAGAAATACAGCGATTTCATCATGAAAATGCTTCTTACAATTAGGACAAATCCGGTATGTAATATTGCAAGTTACGGTGCCACAACTTTTGAGAATTGAACGGGTATAGTGAGAATTAACACTTAATTTAGTGCCACAAAAATCATAATGAGTCGGAGATATTAAAAATCTGCCAAAAATAGCAAATGTGCCCTCTTTTTCGGATTTAATCAATAATTAATCAATAATTTACACCCATTACCTGGGATGAGAGTATTTGAATGTCCGGAAAACAATATCAATAGAAATTACGCAGTTGAACTGAGAAACCAATAGCATTAAACCTTTAACTGTTTAAAATATAAATTCAAAATACAACGTCTTATGCACTTGTTTTTGTACTTCAAATGCGTAATCGACTTATTATTGACGGACTACAAAATTTGATTAAAGATATATATCTATTAGTTCTTCATACTGTTATGATATGTATTTTTCAAAATTAAGTAGTTGATAACATATTCGCCTAAAAATTATATTTTTATTTAGATTTAAAAGTTTAAAAATAAATACCGCCGTCTGGTGGAAAACTCTCGGAATTTCATATATCTTATGAGTTTAAACCCAAGCGTAGTATTATATACGTAGACCTGGCTGCAACCCCATCTCTCAAATACACATACATATAAAGGGGGCATCACAACGATTCAGATTTAGGCATGAAAGGATGCGACGATATGGTCACAAATAAAAACACGAGCAAAGAGAAAACACAAGTATCAAAAGAGGAACGGGCACCAGAAGAAGAACAGGTACCGGAAGAGAAACAGATACCGGAAGAGAAGCAGATGCATACTACAGAAGAAACCTCTATCAGTGAACCTCCTGCTTCGGATGCGGATTCGAATGAATTCACAAAAGAGAACTTTCCCGTCGTGGGCATCGGCGCGTCGGCTGGTGGGCTGGCTGCGTTCGAAGCTTTCTTTTCAGCTATGTCCGACAGCCTCGGGCTCGGCATGGCCTTTGTCGTGGTACAGCATCTGGACCCAAAACACAAGAGCATCCTCACTACCCTAATAGGGCGCTATACAAACATGCCGGTTTACGAGGTCACGGACAGGATTGCTGTCAAGCCTAACTGTGTCTATGTCATCCCGCCTAACCGCGACATGGTTCTTGAGTTTGGCATGCTGCAGCTGCTGGAACCGGCCGAGCCGCATGGTCATCGCATGCCGATTGATTTCTTCTTCCGCTCCCTGGCAGAGGAAAAGAAAGAGCGGGCTATCGGCATTGTGCTCTCAGGTACCGGCAGCGACGGCACACTGGGGATACGGGCGATCAAGGCTGAAGGCGGCATGGTGATGGCGCAAACCCCCGAATCCAGCGAGTACGATAGCATGCCGCGCAGTGTCATCGACACCGGTCTGGCAGACTATATCCTGCCGCCGGAAGAAATGCCGGCCCAGCTCACTGCCTATGTCACTCAAGCTTTTGGGAGAATAACCCATCCGGCCTCAAGGGCCGAAGATGCGATAAAAAAGATATTCAACCTGGTGCTCACCCAGACCGGTCACGACTTTTCCCGTTACAAGAAGGGCACTATCACCAGACGCATCGAGAGGCGCATGGCCGTCCACAATATCAAGAAGATAGACGAGTATGTGCACTATTTAGAGCAAAAACCCTCCGAGGTGGAAGCGCTCTTTCGAGACTTTTTAATCAACGTCACCAGTTTCTTCCGTAATTCCAAGGCGTTCGATGCGTTTCAGGAAAAAGTTATCCCAAATCTCTTTGTCGGAAAGTACGCAGGCGAAACGATACGGATCTGGGTGCCTGGCTGTTCTACAGGCGAGGAGGCTTATTCCATCGGTATCCTGCTCCAGGAGCATATGGAGATGTTGAAGCAAACTTTCAAGATACAAATCTTCGCAACAGACATTGACGGCCGGGCTATCGAACATGCCCGCATCGGCACCTTTCCTGCCAGCATCTCCATCGACGTCTCAGAAGAAAGGCTGGATCGCTTCTTCACCCAGGGCCCGGACGGCAACTACCGCATCCGGAAAAGTATCCGTGACATGATAATCTTTTCCGAACATGACCTTGTCAAAGACCCGCCGTTCTCCAAACTCGACTTGCTCAGTTGTCGCAACGTGCTGATTTATATGGACGGGGAACTGCAGAAGAGACTCATCCCCCTCTTCTACTACGCGTTGAACCCTGGAAAATTTCTCTTCCTTGGTTCCTCCGAGACCGTAAATAGGTTCACTAACCTCTTTGACACGCTGGACCGCAAGGCAAAACTGTATCAAAGCAAACTGAATGTTGGAAGTGAGCAACTCCGTTCCATAGCGACATTTATCCCACCAAGACTGGAACCCAGGGTGACTCAAAAAACGCCCGACGAGATTCCTATCGAAGGGAAACCTAAATTTCGCGAGCTGACCGAACAGATTTTGCTACAACATTACGCCCCTGCCAGTGTGCTCGTAAACGAAAAAGGTGACATCCTTTATATACATGGACGTACCGGCATGTACCTGGAACCGACTCCGGGTGAGGCTGGCATGAACATCCTGAAGATGGCCCGCGAGGGATTGCGCCATAGGTTGACTACGGCCCTGCACAGAGTGGAAATCGATAAAAGGCCATTATTCTATACCGGACTGCGGGTCAAAACCAACGGTGACTTCACTACCATCAATCTGGCGTTAGTACCCGTGGCTGCAACCCCTTACGCAGCAGACGGGCCAGACCTGTTCCTGGTCATTTTTGAGGAAACTCCGAAGTCAGAGCAGAAAAAAACCGATAAGGCAGCTTCCAGGGATGAAAAGGATGGAGCTTGTGAGAACACAACGGAAGTTGACGAGCGCATCTCGGAGCTGATGAAGGAACTGCAGACCAAGGAAGAAGATCTCAAAGCCGCCAATGAGGAACTGGAGACCTCCAATGAAGAACTCAAATCCTCCAACGAAGAAATGCAGTCAATAAACGAGGAATTGCAATCCTCCAACGAGGAGCTGGAGAGCTCAAAGGAGGAACTGCAGTCAGTCAACGAGGAATTGACTACGGTCAATATTGAACTGCAAAATAGGGTTGCTGATCTGTCTCAGGCCAATAACGATATGAACAATCTGCTTGCAGGCACGGGTATAGGCACCATTTTTTTGGACTATCAACTGCGTATCATGCGCTTTACTCCTGAAGTCACACGAGTGATCAACCTGATCCCGACCGATGTGGGACGGCCTGTTAAGGACATCGTCTCAAACATGTTGGGATATGACCGCCTGACAGAGGACGTAAGGGAGGTGCTGGACAACCTGACGCCCAAAGAAATTGAAGTCCAAACCCGGGACGGCACGTGGTACCTGATGCGCATCCGGCCTTATCGCACCCTTGAAAACGTTATCAAGGGAGCGGTGATCACCTTTATCGAGATTACCGAATTGAAGCGGACGAGGGAGTTGCTGAAGGAATCCGAAGTCGCGGTTCACCGCCTGGCTGCAGTTGTTGTGCGCGACTCGAATGATGCTATAACTTTACAGGATTTGGAGAGCCACATCCTGGCCTGGAATCCGAGGGCCGAGAAGATGTACGGCTGGAGTGAAGCCGAGGCCCTGACGATGAACATTAGCAGCCTAGTTCCGGAGAAACGGGAAGAAAAAGAGTTGGATATGGTGAAGAAGCTTAGCCGGGCTGAAGTTCTGGAACCTTACCGCACCCAGCGGCTCAGCAAGGACGGTCGGATTGTGGATATATGGCTGACCGCCTCCTCATTGATGAATGAAGCCGGTGAGGTATATGCTATTTCAACTACAGAGCGGGAGATCAAGTCAGGAAACAGGGAGAAGGAAGACCATGACTAAAAAAGAGACTTGTTCAGATAGGTGGCTGATTTTCGCAAAAGGGTGAAGGAGATAGCACGGATAAAAACCGCTCAGATGCCGGAAAAACTGGAATCGCGTCGATAAAGATAGCGTGCGTTTACTCCACTAGCTGAGGGTGTATCAGATCGGGCTGGAGATACATAATCTATGCTGACTTGGGAGAAACGAAGGCAGGTTCTGTAAAGTTGTTGGCTGATGGAACAAAATCAGCAGATCAAGGACTTCTCTTCAAAAGTAAAATGACTAAGGATAGCGTTTATTTTTCAATGTTTATCCTTTGTCTTTAATTTTCTGCTTTTAAAAACTCAATCCTACAAGAATATCCTCTCTGCCCTATAATAATGGCACTCAACCTCTCCACGACTGGTCTCTATCTGGACGAGTTCAAACGAGTCCGTTTGCTCTCTTCTTACATCGAGAGTAATAGTTTCCAGCTTTTGTTTTTCGGTTTTAATTATCTCTATGCCTTGCAACTTTATGCCCTGCATAAATGTAACTTAAACTTCTACTTATTAGGCTCTTATAGATAAAATTAAATTCTTATAAAATAGCTGACCCATCAGTAATACCGCTGGAAAGAAGACGTCATGATTGAGTCTTAAAATTAATTTTTACGATTTTAACATCCACCTTTACTGTATTTTACTGTATAATGGATATATGTCTGGCAAATGTCTGGCAACAATTTGACCTTTCTTAATAGCTCCATGTGAGAATAAGCCATTGATCAAAACTGAAAAATGAGCATCTCAACTGTGTTTGGAAATATGTAGAGAAATTCTTGCTCTTATGGTTTTCGATAACTCGTCCCAAGACCAATATTTCCCTGGATTGAAAATAGGGGAATGTCCGTAATTTATTGGTCAATCCTGAAAAAGCTGGCACATCCACCTTGTTTGCCCAGGTAGTAGATAATATTTTAGGATTTTAATATTTTAGGATTTTTTGACTTTAAGCCTGATCTTGATATTTTAGAACCGGCTTTGATGCAAAACACCTCTGTTTATTAATAGGACTTACGATCTTCTGCTACCTCAAAAGTAATTCTGAATTCCGTTCCCTGCGCTCGCTCAAGCTCTATTTCTCCATCCAGCTGATCGATAAGAATGCCTACTAACTGCAGTCCGAGGGATTCAAGACTTCCCAATTCTATGTTTTCAGGAATTCCTTTTCCGTTATCCGAAATTGTCAGGCTGAAAAGGGATTTCTGCATTTTGTTATCCTTTTCTTCCCTGCAAAGCTTAATTCGAATTTCCCCTTCTTCGTCTTCAGTAAATGCATATTTGAGGGAGTTGGAAATGAGTTCGTTAACAATTATTCCTAACGGGATAGCAATATCCATATCAAAGAACGCATTTTCTTCCAGATCCATGAATAGGCGAACATTTTTACTTCTAAGGCTGTAAGTCTGGAAAAGGTTTTCAGCTAACTTTTGAATGTATTCCGAAAAGTTCATTGTATCGGTCCCTTCCCCTTTATAGAGTTCTTCATGGATAAGAGCCATGGATATTACCCGGTTCTGACTTTCCCTGAAAGCTTCGAGTACCTCTTTATCCCGGAACTTTTCTGCCTGAAGGTCAAGAAGGGAGGAAATTATCTGCAAGTTATTCTTGATTCGATGATGGATTTCCTTTATGCGGGCAGTTTCGATATTTGCAATGAACTTTTCTGCTTCTTTTTTTTCGGTCACATCATAAATCGTACTCTGGTAGAATCCCAGCTTTCCATCCTTTCTCTGAATTTTCTGGTAAATTTCATTGACCCATCTGATTCTTCCATCCCTGTGTTTTATACGATATTCGATTTCTCCATAACCGACATACGGAGAACTTTGAATCTTTTCCTCTTCTTCGAAAACGTGAGACAGGTCATCCGGATGGATTATGTCTTCCCACTTAACCCGGGAAGTAAACTCTTTTTCTCTATACCCTGTGATCTCTTTAACAGCACCATGCAGAAATACAGGAACAAAGTTTTCGTCCGCCTGGAAAATAATACCCTGGAAATTTTGTATGAAAGAGCGGTATTTCTTCTCACTCTCTTCAATATTTTTTAGTGCAAGTTTCCATTCCGTAATATTTTTAATTACTCCGATGGCTCTGTATACCTCTCCTTTGCCATCTTTTAGCCAGTCACCATGGTTCTCGGCATAGATGTAGTTCCCATCTTTTTTTCTGAACCTGAATTCTACTTGAAATTTTTTCTCTTCCTCAAAAGACTTTCTGAGAGCATCAAGCAGTTCAATCCTGTCTTCAGAATGCACATATTCTATCAAGATCGATTTATCTAAATTCTCTAACTCTTCTGGATCGTACCCGGTTACTTCCCGGATGGCTCCTGCCAATCTGAGTTCAAATGTTTCGAGATTGAAATCGAATACAACCTGCCCTGTCTGTTCGGTTGCTATGCGATATCTTTCCTCATTTTCTTGAAGCTGAGTTTCTGCAAGCTTGGCACTTGTAATATCTTTCAGTAATCCGATAGCCCCGTAAAGATGACCCTCATGATCCGTAAGACAGACCCCTTTGTTTTCTATATAAATGCAAGTTCCGTTTTTTCTTCTCAACCTTAATTCTTCTTTAAATCTATCTCCAGTTTTTCTCATATTTTGGGATTTTTCGTCCGCAGAATTCATATTTAAGGGCTTGATATTCTTAATCCAGACGTCCTTGCCAAGCTTCTGAATCTCTTCAAAACTATATCCTGTAACTTCTTCTATGGCACCTGCCCAGCTGCACTCATTTGCTATTAAATCATAGTCATATATCACCTGTCCTGTCTGCTCTGTGACAATCCTGTATCTTTCCTCGCTTTTCTGAAGTTTTTCTTCTGCTTTTTTCCTTTCGGTTATATCCCTGGCGATAACTAAGATAGCAATTAGATTTTCAGAGGCATCAAAAATCGGAGAAAGAGTTAGTGAGACATTTATTATCTTACCATCCTTTCTTAACCGTAAAGTCTCATAATGATGGATTCTATCTTCCTGTTTAATCAGTTCAATTAGTTCTTTTGTTTCTTCGACTAATATGGGTGGCTCAAGAATGGACATTGGCTTTCCCAGAATTTCCTTAGCCGGATAGCCATAAATTTGCTCCGCGCCTTTATTCCAACTGGTAATAATGCCATCAAGGGACTTGGTTATAATGGCATCATCTGATGATTCCACAATATTCGCCAGTATTTGAATTTCATCTTCTGCCTTCTTGCGCTTGGAACTTTCAATCTGTTCCCACTTTTCCTCCCTTTTAATCAAAGCAAATCGGTGGTTGATGACCACATCGATAATCTCGATTGCGTTGCATCTGTCGAGAGAATAGGTACAGAGAGCTATCATCCGGTAATTGCCGATGATACTGTCCAGGTTTTCCTCATAATCAGCAACATCACTCCAATCCTTTTTTTCCAGCAAAGAAGTGTTTTCTGTCAACCTCAAACCGTCATAGCCATTGGCCAGGGCCTGATTGAGTTTTTCGACCCACCCGTTCAATACCCTCTCTGAATCGAAAACACCCTCTTTTACATACCAGTGAGTGTAGGAAATAATTTCGATTTGTCCTTCCTCCAGGTAAACATCAATCTCAGGAACGACCCTTCTCAGGGCTTCTTTTGCTTCTTCTACGTCTAGAGGTTGTGACGTTATCCACATGCAGAATTCGTTATTTTCCAGCCCTGCTTTGAAGTAAGGAACCAATACGTCCATCAAATCTTCTTTTGTCTGGTAGAATTGACAGAAGTGCGTTCCCCAGGGTACGTCTCCAATAACATCGATACCGGAATTTCTCATTTTTTTCACTTCACCCTTCTCCAGTTATCGGGAAAAAAATTTAAAAGCACATATTAGCGACTTTGGTCCAAAATCTAGTGATTTTTGCATTTTTCGATTGAAACACTTAATTTGCAGGAAGAATTCGTTCTTCAATCAAACTCAATATTCGGTATCTAAAGACTTCAATCAAGAGGACGTATTCAAAGGATTAATAACCAATTACAAAATCTAGTGATTTTTAATTTTACGTTCATCACTGGATTTTGGTACTGAGTCCATATTAGCACATATTTAATCTTCTTGAGTAATTATACTATTTATTATATTCAGGACTTTCTTAAATCCTTTTCATATTAAGCAGGGGTATATTCCATAATTTCTTTTTCAGAAAAAAACAGAGGATCAATTTGCCTGACAATTATTCAGTATTAATATTTAAATAAGCATATTTAATGGGTCGTGTCCACGAGTTATTGATCAATTCCGAAAAAGCGAGTACACCCCCAAACATTTAAAGAAAATGTAGAGATATTTATATGCTTATGGTTTTCAATAACTCACACCCACCACCTTTTAATGTTCCTGTGACTTTTTATTATTTTCTAGTGCATCGATTCCAAAATAGATGCATGACTCAGGAAATAAAACTTTGTGGAGAAGAATTCCAGAAAAATAAAGGCATTAAAGCAGGAAAAGATGATGAGGGCTTAAAGGGTATCAGTTTTATTCTAACAGTTTCAGATAATGAGATAGGTATCCCTGAAAGTTTTGCTCCAGAGAATCCTGTCCTGATATGCAACTGGTAACCACCTTTGTAGACTCGCTAGACGGAGAATTTAAAGTAAAAGAGACAATAGGACGGAATTCACTATAAGACTTACAGCATCGTAAAAAAAGTAAGGGTAATAACTATTTCAAGAACCGTTGCTGAATGACTTTCTTAACCTCCAGTTTTTTTGATTTAGCAGGAAACACAAACAGGACTTGCGCACTTGATTTATAAAATAAAGCATAAATATCTCACGGGAATGTCTATCGTTAATGTAGCTTAGAGGGTGTCTTAAAATTCAAATCATTTCTACAATTGGATAATGTGTAGTGATAACTTTAAGTTCAGATCTCAAATTTTTCAGAAACTCGGTACACATTGACCTTAAGGATATCACTTGATCCTCAC
>Ga0074193_1000800_pt1 | contig 46977 bp, 41 predicted proteins | sample EPASupsiteHSE605_FD_64523 | JGI IMG/M metagenome (GOLD analysis project Ga0074193, IMG submission 64523) | Bioremediated contaminated groundwater from EPA Superfund site, New Mexico - Sample HSE6-05 | ecosystem: Environmental > Aquatic > Deep subsurface > Groundwater > Contaminated ...
ATATACAATTTTACTACAGGCAAATGGTCGTGGTGGGGTTATAGGGGGGGAGTGGTTTTACGAAGGACGCAAGCGACCCCTTTATACCCCTGCCACGGCAGACTTACAATATAGCTGCTATTACCTCTTCTGACTGGCAATCGTCATGGATGGGATATAGGGTTGAGTGGCTTTACGAAGGACGCAAGCGAAACCCTATATCCCAGCCACGGCAGACTCACAATATAGCTGCTATTTTATTAGTGCTATATCGAGAGTTCTTATTTTTTAGAAAAATAATCTTTAAATACGTCCCAATAACCAGGATCTTCCTCTCCTAGTTTCCAAAGGGCAGCACCAGCAATATCATATTTAGTCACTAAATCAAGCTTATATTGTAAACTTTCTTTATTTTCATACCAAACCTGATGGCTAATACCATCCGAACCAGTATACGAAAAATGAGGAGATTTAGCAGACTCGTCCCACAAAATAGGACTATTAAACTGTTGGCTAAGCTTCATAATAGGAGCATATTCTAAGCTTTCTACTCCTTTACTAGACCAGTCATAACCATATGCTGCAAGACCAATAAAAAGTTTGTTCTTGGGTATAAATTGTAATGCATATTTAAGATTTTTTTCTACCCAATTAATATCGGCAATCGGACCAGCATCACTCCAACTACCATGATTGTCATATGTCATAATGATAATTTTATCGGCATAGTTGGCTAATTGAGCATAGTCATAGGCAATGGATACATCATTAGACTCATTTTGCTTAGGGAAAACATCAATGGAAATAATATATCCTTGCGGCTTAAGACGAAGCGAAAGTTCTTGCATAAAAGCAGATAAATTATCCTTATCACTGGAATCTACCATTTCAAAATCAATATTGATACCATCAAGATTATATTTTTTGATATAGGTTTCTAGATTATTAATAGCTTTTGTACGTAGTGCTGGAGTACTCAAAATCGTATGGATTGGAGTATTCCCTTGCCCGTCTTGTTTGGCATTATTGACCATTAATAACACAGAAACATTGTTTTGATGGGCAAATGAAAGTACGGAAGTATGATCATTACCACCACGGTCATTGACCATACCATTCTCATCTAAAGTAGCCCAAAAAGGAGCAATTGTTTTTATGGAATCAGTATTTTTACTTAATGAACTAAAGGATGAAGTGTCTGTTGCCCACCATTCAGCATAAAAACCGATGAGCTCTTTATTGGTGTCTTTATTTACTCCAATTGTAGAGTTTTTACTTTCAAATATTCCTTGCTTCGTACCCTGTGTATTGCCTAAAAATTTACCAAGTAAAATCCCTACTAATAGATCCACTAGCTTACTTCCAGTGGACACGCTGCTATTACTTGTACTATTACTACTACTGCTTTGCGATAGTATATCAGTAATTGCAGAAGCATAGGCAGGTATAGGTGACAAAATAAATGTAAATGTTATGGAAACAATAACGAGCCATATTATAGATGATTTATAGAAATTCATGTATCAACCTCCTGATATAAAGATGCTTTTTAACTAGTATTCATTAAAAAAACATCAAAGTTATGTAAACATGATATCATAGATCAAAGTATTTATCAATAAAAAAAACAGACATAAGTATGTCTGTTTTTTTAATTAAGTATATCACTTACTGTTGTTATTGTATATCCTTTGCCTTTGAGTTGTTGAATGAGCTCAGGTAATGCTTTCGCCGTAGGTTCGGTAGGATGCATCAGAATAATGGAACCATTATTCACTTTTTTCATCACTCGATTGATAATGATTTCAGCTGGAGGACGTTTCCAATCAATTGTATCTACACTCCACATGATCGTTGTATAACCTAGTTCATTGGCTGCTGCTAAAACAGTATCGTTATATTCGCCATACGGCGGAGCATATAAATGCGTATGAATCTGTGATCTTTCCATAATCAATTGTTCAGCGCGAAGTATTTGATCCTTATTTTGCTCTTTTGTTAGTGTATTTGGATGCGGATGACTGTATGTATGATTACCTAGCTCATGTCCGCGTTTTGCTAGTTCTGTCACTAGGTCAGGAAAACGCTTTCCCCAGCTTCCACCAATAAAAAAAGTTATTTTGATGTGATTCGTATCAAGTGTATTTAACATATCGGGCAAGAACTCTTCACCCCAAAATATATTGCAAGCAAAAGCAACTTTAGGCTGGGATAAATTACCATGGAAAATTGGCTGGGGTTTACTCGGTAATTGTTCATTTTCCAACATGGGCTGCAATACACCAGATAGCATTGCGATTGCTAAAAAAACACCAGTAGCAAAAAAAATATACCATTGCCTAATTCGAGTAACAAATAATGGGATCAAAATGAATCACCTCAAAGTCATACATTTCTTTCTATTACTGTATGACTTTGAGGTGATTTTTATGAAAAAAAAGCATAAACCGTACGGCCTATGCTTTAATCATGATCATAATATGATTATTTATTTGCAGCTTCAGCAGCTAATAGCTCTTTGCGAGAAAGATTAACCCGTCCTTGACGATCAATTTCGGTTACTTTTACGATAATTTCGTCACCGACTTTTACAATATCTTCAACTTTCTCTACACGCTCAAGAGCCAATTGAGAGATATGAACAAGACCTTCTTTACCAGGTAAAATTTCGACAAAAGCACCAAAGTTCATAATCCGAGTGACTTTACCTGTATAGGTAGAGCCAAGCTCAACATCTCGGACTAATGTATCAATGATCGTTACCGCTTTTTGTCCTGCTTCCATATCAACGGCAGCAATAAATACTTTACCATCATCTTGAATGTCGATTTTTACACCTGTTTCTTCAATGATCTTTTTAATTGTTTTACCACCAGGCCCAATTACATCGCGAATTTTATCTGGATGAATGGACATTGTGATAATACGAGGAGCAAATGCTGATAACTCAGGTCGTGGTTGGCTAATAACGTCCATAATTTTACCCATGATATGCATACGACCACGTTTCGCTTGCGCCAAGGCGGATGTTAGAATTTCTCTGGTTATACCAGCAATTTTTATATCCATCTGAATGGCTGTAATACCATCCGTTGTGCCAGCTACTTTAAAGTCCATATCGCCTAAAGCATCTTCCATGCCTTGGATATCCGTTAGTATTGTATAATGGTCTCCATCTTTTACAAGTCCCATAGCAACACCTGAGACCGGACGTTTAATAGGAACACCAGCATCAAGCAGTGATAAGGTACTACCGCAAACACTAGCCATCGAACTAGAACCATTTGATTCTAAAATTTCAGATACTAAGCGAATGGTGTAAGGAAATTCTACTTCATTTGGAATAACTGGTACTAATGCTTTTTCGGCTAATGCGCCATGACCAATCTCTCTGCGTCCAGGACCGCGAGATGGTCTTGTTTCACCAACGCTAAAGGATGGAAAATTATAGTGATGCATATAACGTTTTGATTCTTCTACACCTAGACCATCAAGAATCTGCTCATCACCCATTGCACCTAGCGTAGTGATTGTCAGTGCTTGAGTTTGTCCACGAGTAAATAATGCTGAACCATGTGTACGAGCCAATAAACCGACTTCACAGGTAATAGGCCGTACTTCTTCTAAGCCACGACCGTCGGGGCGTATTTTATCTACGGTTATCATTTTGCGCACGATTTCTTTAAGGAGTTTTTGGACCATATTTTGTACATCTTTATTACTATCAGGATAGATAGTAGCAAAATGTTCACTAATTTGTTTTTTAACTTTCTTTAGATTACTTTCTCTTGATTGTTTATCAGGATTCGTAACGGCAGCAGTTAAACTATCTGTTGCATAGCTACGTACAGCAGCATTGATATCACCGGGTATTTCGTAAAAATTAATTTCACGTTTTGGTTTGCCAATTTCAGCAATCATTGTTTCTTGAAAAGCAACAATTTCACGAATGGCATCATGACCAAAATTAATAGCCTTTAATATAATATCTTCTGATAACTCATTTGCAGCAGCTTCTACCATCAATACAGCATCTTTGGTACCAGCTACGACTAAGTTAAGTTCGCTAAGTTTTTGCTGTTCAACGGTTGGATTGATAATCAATTGGCCATCAATAATACCAACTCGTACCCCACCCATTGGACCATTAAATGGAATATCTGAAATCGACAGTGCACAGGATGCACCAATCATTGCTGGGATCTCTGGTGGATTGTCTTGATCGACAGATAATACCGTTGCCACGACTTGTACATCATTACGAAACCCACTAGCAAATAATGGACGAATCGGTCTATCAATCAGACGACTAGCGAGAATGGAAGATTCACTTGGACGTCCTTCACGCTTAATAAACCCTCCCGGAATTTTACCTACAGAATAGAGTTTTTCTTCATAATCAACGGTTAATGGGAAAAAATCCATTCCTTCTCGTGGCTCAGCAGATGCTGTAGCAGTGACAAGTACAGCTGTATCGCCATATCTAACTAATACGGCCCCACCTGCTTGTTTAGCCATTTTACCTGATTCTATAATCAGTGTTCTATTGCCTAATTGCATTTGGAATGTATGCATGTATGATCTTCCTCCTATGTATCTCTGTGCTATTATCAAAGTTAAATCTTCGACATTTTTTTTAGTATTTCCTTTATTATTAGCTAATTTATAAAATATAATAACAATAAATAAGGAAATAATTGCTGTGATCATCAAAACAACACAAATGTGTTCTTTTGATGGAGTTAGCATCGAATGCCAATTTATGTTGATGGATATATGACATACTAAGTAAATTATATCTATATCGTTAGTCGGCCTGTAAAAATCTTAGTGTTTTATATATAGTAAGAAAGGACTTGGCTTGTGCCAAGTCCTTGACGCGGGCAAAAGCCTTAGTCCCTTTCTTAGATAGTTGAAAAAGATTCTTACTTTCTCAAGTTAAGTTTTTCAAGAATAGTACGGTAACGCTCTATATCATTATTACGTAAATAATTTAATAAATTTCTACGTTGACCAACCATTTTCAAAAGACCACGTCTGGAATGATGATCTTTTTTATGCTCTTTTAAATGACCAGTCAAATAATTGATGCGTTCAGTTAAAATAGCAATTTGTACTTCTGGTGATCCAGTATCGGCCTCATGTAATCGATACTGTTCAATTAAAGATTGTTTTAACTCTGTTGTTAACATAATAGTACCCTCCTCATTATATATCCCCACTAGCCAAGATAATCGTTGGAGAATCGAACATCCTCGCTATGGTTATCTATGATGACACAATAGTAAAATGTGTCATCAACAAGATATACTTTATCATAAAGCGTATACCTTGTAAACAGTGTTGGCTTTATATTTTATATTTATTTCGCATAATAATGTTTTGCTGCTTTAATATCTTGACCAATTTGCATTTTCAATTCATCGGCACTTGAAAATTTCTGTTGCTCACGAATGTGTTGCAAGAAGGTTACTGTAACGGTTGTTCCATACAAGTCACCAGTAAAATCTAAAATATGGGCTTCTAGATGACGTTGTATACCATTAAAAGTTGGATTTGTACCAATATTGGCAATGCCGTTATACTGTATACGGCCAATATCTATTGTTACTGCGTATACACCATTAGCAGGTAATAATAGTTGATTAGAGATTTCTAGATTGATGGTTGGATAACCTAATGTTCGACCACGTTTCTCTCCATGAATAACAAGGCCTTTAATTTTAAATTGTCTCCCGAGAAGAAAAGATGCTTGCTCAACCTTACCAGCACTAATCATTTTGCGTATTAGTGTACTACTAACAATCGTATTTTTTAGATAGACGATTGGATGTATGTTTACATCAAATCCATTCTTTTTACCTGCTTGTTGCAACATCTCTGGTGTACCACTACGATTGTAGCCAAAGTAGTAGTTTGGACCCACTACAATGTGCTTAGGACTTAAATTTTCCCAAAGTAGCCGAATAAAATCAGTTGCCGAAAGTTGTAAAAATTCAGGAGTAAAAGGAATGGTCAGCAAAATATCGACACCTAGCTCAGCAATTAGTTCAGCCTTATCTTCTTGGGTGACTAATTGCAATGGCTGGCGCTCTGGTGCAACGATTGATAAGGGATGATTACTAAACGTAAATACTACGCTAGTACCATTGATTTGACGAGCTAAGTCCACTGCTTGCGAAATAATTTGTTGATGACCAAGATGTATACCATCAAAGGTACCCAAGGCCATCGTAATTCCAGGATATTTAACATTTAAAGCTGTCACTTGAGTTACGATTTCCATATTTTACACCACACAAATTACAATACTTATCATTTACTGTCCTGATGTCAATACTTTTACTGGCGTAATTGCTGCAATACCAGGTCGTTTTTGTCCAATACCAATAAAATCATGTTGGTGATTATAGATTCTGAACAATAGTTGACCCGATACATCAACAGCATTCGTTGGAATTACCTGACCATGCTGAAAAGCAGTTGCAATTTCTTTTGTCAGCGTTACCTTTGGCATATAGTCTAAGGCAAAGTCTGTTGATAAAAGAGCATGTTTGGGATTCTCTGCTATTTCTTCTAATGTAATCGCCTGGTCCAGGGAAAATGTTCCTACCCGTGTGCGCACTAAAAAAGACATCACAACAGGACAATTTATCTTTTTCCCAATATCAGTACAGAGGGAACGAATATATGTCCCCTTTGAACATGTGACATCAAACAATATTTTTTTGGGGTCTCGTTTTAGCAACGTAATATTGGTAATCTGAATTGTTCTAGATTTTCTTTCTATGGTAACACCAGCTCGCGCTAGTTCATATAATTTTTTCCCTTGTACTTTGATAGCAGAATACATGGGTGGAATTTGTTCAATCGTACCAAGAAAAGAGGATAATACTTCCTCTAGTTCTACGGTAGTAGGCATGGTACAATCGACAGTATTTATAATGGTACCTGTATCATCACCAGTATCGGTTTCATAACCAATCGTAAGTTCTACGCGGTAACTTTTATCTGTATCCGTCATATATTCAAGTAATCGTGTAGATTGTCCGATTGCTACTGGTAATATACCTGCTGCTGCTGGATCTAATGTACCAGCATGACCTACACGTTTCAGCTGATAGGTTCGGCGAATAAAGGAAACCACATCATGAGACGTCATACCTGGTGGTTTTATAATATTAATTAGCCCACCAATCATGATATTTTCTCACTAAGGTGTTTGATTGCCGTATGAAGCACTTCGGTTGTAACGTCTTCAATTACCCCCATAATGGCGCAACCAGCAGCTCTAGCATGTCCGCCGCCACCAAAAGATAATGCCAATTTACTAACATCTACGGTTTTGGAACGGAAACTAATTCGAATCATGCCGTCATTCATAACTTTAAACATGATTGCAATCTCTACACCGTCAATAATCCGTGGATAATTAATAAATCCTTCGGTACTATCAAGACTACTTAATGTATTGGGCAAGATGGTGATGGTAGCAATTTTTCCATGATAATGAAGCTCCAAAGTTTCTAATACTTTCCCTAAGGTCAAAAGGCTATCAAACGATTTGGTTTCCATATATTCAGAAATGATATGTGGATTTGCACCATATTCCATTAGATCAGCGGCAAAGCGCATGGTCTGCACCGAGGTATTTGCATAGCGAAAGAAACCACAGTCAGTAGCAATCGCGGTATATAAACAGGTTGCCATATCAGCAGTAATTTTTGCATCTAATAACGTTAGAAGTTGCAAAATAATTTCACCTGTTGCAGCCGAATGTGTATTAATATACCAATAATCTGCAAATTTTGTATTAGAAAGATGATGATCAATATTTAAAATCGGAGCATTGACATGCTCTTTTACGTGACCAATCCGTTCCACATCACTCGCATCAAGAACAATTAATAAATCAGCATTGAGTACTTTGGCTGCTGGTTTATTAATCATTTCCTGACCGGGGAGAAATTTATAGAGAGCTGGTATATCATCGTCTAGTACCATCCTCACATCTTTACCAAGCGCTAGAAGATAATGATGAAGAGCGATCATAGAACCTAAACAGTCTCCATCAGGCTGGACATGAGCGGTGAGAACAATTACATTACTATTTTGTATAAGCGTAGCTGTTTGTTGCAGTGAAAAATCCATAGTTTATTGTTTACTCTCTTCCTCTTTGATTTTAAGCAATAACTCTTGGATATGAGCGCTATAATTCAATGAATCATCTAGATGTAAGGATAACGTTGGGGTAAGTCGCATGCGAATCCTTTTACCTATTTCAGCACGCATATAGCCTAAAGAACTTTGCAATCCCTTCCAGGTATCTGCTTTTTCCTCATCACTGCCCATTAAACTAACATAAATTTTCGCACTGAGCAAATCGCCAGTCACTTCTACTTGCGTGACGGTAACAAAACCGACTCTGGGGTCTTTAATCTCAGATAGAATAATTTTACTAATTTCTTGTTTAATTAATTCTTGTACTTTTTCAACTCGCAGTTGCCCCATATATATCTGCCCTTCTTTTTTAACCCTTAGGTTTTATTTCTTCCATAGTAAATGCTTCCAGGATATCGCCTTCTTTAAGATCGCGGAAATTATCAACTGTAACGCCACATTCATAGCCAGCAGCTACTTCTTTCACGTCATCTTTGAAACGTCGTAATGATTCAAGAGGACCTTCATGTAACACAATACCATCACGTATAACACGAACTTGGGAAGAATTTAAAATTTTACCTTCTAATACGTATGCTCCAGCAATCAGCACTTTAGAAATGGTAAAGATTTGACGTATTTCTACGCGACCTTGTATGTTTTCTTCAAATGTAGGTGCCAACATTCCTGTCATAGCAGCCTCTACATCATTCAATGCTTCATAAATAATCCGGTACATCCGAAGGTCTACTTTTTCGGCAGTTGCAGCTTTACGAGCATTGGCATCAGGGCGAACATTAAAACCAATAACCAGCGCATTGGCTGCAGAGGCAAGCATAACATCGGATTCATTAATCGCTCCAACACCGGCGTGCACAATGCTGACTCGTACTTCTTCATTGCCAGTGTTTAAAGCAAGCAATGATTGACGCAACGCTTCCACAGAACCTTGTACATCTGCTTTAATGACAATGTTAAGATCCTTGATATTGCCATCTTGGATTTGCTTAAATAAGTCATCCAATGAAACTTTTTGGGATTGCATTAATTCATCGGTACGTCTTTTCGCAATACGTTTTTCAGCTACAGCTCTTGCTATTTTTTCATCTACGGCAACAAGATCGTCGCCTGCTTCTGGTACATCAGCTAGACCTAGTACTTCGACTGGAGTAGATGGACCAGCTTTTTTTACTTTTTCGCCGCGATCATTGATCATAGCACGAACCTTACCATAGGCAATACCTGCAATGATGGAGTCGCCAATACGCAGTGTTCCTTTTTGTACTAAGACAGTTGCAACGGGGCCACGACCTTTATCTAGTTTGGCTTCAATAATAGTCCCAAATGCATGGCGATTCGGATTGGCCTTAATCTCTTGCATTTCAGCAACTAATACAATCATTTCTAATAAATCATTAATGCCTGTTTTCTTGTGAGCGGAAACAGGTACCATGATGGTATCGCCACCCCAATCTTCAGGAACAAGACCATGATCGGATAATTGTTGTTTTACACGATCAGGATTGGCACCTGGGCGATCCATTTTATTAATAGCTACAATAATTGGTACATTTGCAGATTTCGCATGATTAATAGCTTCAATGGTCTGTGGCATTACACCATCATCGGCAGCTACAACTAAAATCGCGATATCTGTGACTTGTGCGCCACGTGCTCGCATCGCTGTAAATGCTTCATGACCAGGAGTATCAAGGAAAACAATCTTTTTACCCTGACAAGTTACGTTATAGGCACCAATATGCTGGGTTATTCCACCAGCTTCTTGTGTGGTTACATGTGTTTGCCTGATGGAATCTAATAAAGAAGTTTTACCATGATCTACGTGTCCCATTACGGTTACTACTGGTGGTCTAAGAACAAGAGTTGCAGGATCATCTTCGATTTCTGCAATTTCTGTAGGATCTTCTTCTGGTGGCAATTCTTGTACTTCAACACCAAATTCGGTTGCAAGTAAGGAAGCGGTATCAAAATCAAGATCCTGATTAATCGTAGCCATTACACCAAGCATCATTAATTTTTTGATTACTTCGCCAACTTGCATGCTCAGTTTGCTTGCTAATTCTTTTACTGGAGTAGATTCACCAAGTTTAATATTTTTAGGTTTTGGTATTTCTACTTTAGGAGCTGGAGCAGGACGAAATTGATTATTACGATTTTGGTGTTGTTGTGGTTTGCGATTATAGTTACCTGATCCTTGATTTCTAAAGCCATTATTATTGGCAGGTGGACGATTGGTATTTTGGGCAAACTTATTGGCAGGAGCTGCTGATCTATTTTGATTTGCAGGCCCTGAAGATCCCACATTTGCGCGCGGTGCCTGATTATTATATGCTGGACGTTGTCCTTGTGGTGCATGCTGTTGATTATTATACGCTGGACGTTGTCCCTGTGGTGCATGCTGTTGATTGTTATACGCTGGACGTTGTCCTTGTGGTGCATTTTGTTGATTGTTATACGCTGGACGTTGTCCTTGTGGTGCATTTTGTTGATTGTTATATGCTGGACGTTGTCCTTGTGGTGCATTTTGTTGATTGTTATACGCTGGACGTTGCCCTTGTGGTGCATTTTGTTGGTTGTTATGCACTGGACGTTGTCCTTGCGGTGCGTTTTGTTGATGATTGATAGGGCGTTGTTGAGGGGGAGTAGTAGCCTGATTTTGCCGTGAAACCTGGGTTGTAGGTTTATGTTCAGGCACTGTTGGTGCAGGAGTTGGTGTAGCGGATGGTGCTATCTTATGAGCAAACGTTCTGGTAATCACTTCTTTGGCATCATCACCTACGCTACTCATATGATTTTTGGCCTCCATATTATTACGAGCCAAAATATCAATAATTACTTTACTTTCTGTATTAAAATCTTTGGCTAATTCATATATTCTATATTTGGACATTCATCTACCTCCATTTTCTTTATTTTTCGTGAGAATCTTCTCTAGAACTATTATCTAAATGTTTTTTTATTGTTTTACTAAAACCGGTATCAAGTACTACTAATGCTGCACGGTATACTTTTCCAATGCATGCACCTAACTGTTCTTTGGAAAAAATCTCATAAATCTCCACATTATAATATGTAGCCATATCACGATAGTTTTTCTTGGTAGCTTCAGAACAATCAGTAGCCATTACTAATAATTTAGCTTGACCGGACTTTACTGCTTTTTCAACAGATAATTCACCAGAAACTATTTTTCCGGCTTTTTGAGCTAAACCCAACAAGGAAGCGATTTTCGTTTCCTTGTTCATTGTATAATACCTGCATGTAATTGTTCATATACCTGCGGTTCAATTGCTCTTTTCAATGCTCGCTCTAACCTTTTTTCCTTAAAAGCTTTTGCTAAACATTGTTCACTGGCGCACACATAGGCACCACGCCCTGATTTTTTACCTGTTATATCGAGTACAACTTGGTCATCAGGTGTACGTACGATACGCAATAATTCTTTTTTATTTTTCAGCTGTTGGCAACCAACACACAGACGTTGAGGAGTTTTCTTTTGCACTACCATACAAACCTCCTATTCATCGGCCTGAGCTTGTGATTCACTTTTAATATCGATTTTCCAGCCCGTAAGTTTTGCAGCTAACCGAGCGTTTTGTCCTTCTTTGCCAATGGCAAGGGACAACTGATAATCAGGTACTACGACTCGAGAAACTTTGTCAACTTCATTAATTTCTACACTTACAACCTTCGCTGGACTTAAGGCATTGGCAATATATTTAGCAGGATCGGTATTCCATTTTACAATATCAATTTTTTCGCCGCGGAGTTCATTTACAATCGATTGTACCCGCATTCCTTTATGTCCAACACAAGCACCTACAGCGTCAACGTTTTCATCGCGGGAATGTACAGCGAATTTAGAACGTAAACCAGGTTCTCTAGCTACAGATTTTATCTCAACAATTCCATCATGAATTTCTGGAACTTCCAGTTCAAATAGACGTTTTAATAATCCAGGATGTGTACGTGAAACTAATATTTGAGGACCCTTCGTTGTTTTTTTAACTTCAATTATATATGTTTTTAATCGATCACCATGTTTATAAACTTCACCAGCTATTTGCTCTGATGGTGCTAAAATGGCTTCGGCTTTACCAAGATCAATATATACATTTTTTTGTTCAATCCGCTGAACGATACCATTTAAAATATCGCTTTCACGATTAGAAAATTCATCATAAATAATACCGCGTTCTGCTTCACGGATACGTTGTACAACCACTTGTTTTGCTGTTTGTGCTGCAATACGTCCGAAATTTTTCGGTGTAACTTCTATTTCAACAATATCCTCTAGTTCATAACGAACATCAAGTAATCTAGCCTCTGCTAAATCAATTTCTAATCGGTCGTCTTTTACCTCTTCTACCACGTTTTTTCTGGCATATACGTGAATTTCTCCTGTTGTTCTCTCCAGTGAGACTCGAACATTTTGTGCGGAACTAAAATTTCGTTTATAAGCCGAAATTAGTGCTGCTTCAATTGCCTCAAATAAAACTTCAGGAGCGATCCCCTTCTCTTTGCCTAACTGCTCAAACGCTTGCATGAATTCTGCGTTCACCTAAATTCCTCCTATTCAATTTTCATAATTAAAAGTCAAGATATAACCTGACCTGTGAAGTTAGATCGCGTGGAATATTTATTTCGGCGCCATCAACATCAATACTTATATTACCGTCATGTAAGCATTTTAAGGTACCAATAAATTTCTTTTGACCATTAAAAAGCTTAAAAGTGCTGATTTCTATTTTATCACCTATATGACGGATAAAATCTCTATCTTTTCGTAATGCACGATCAAGTCCAGGTGAGGATACTTCTAAATAGTAACGTTCTTTAATCGGATCCAGTTCTTCTAATTTTGCCTCGATTTGTTCACTAACCCAATGGCAGTCTTCTATTTCAATACCGCCTTCTTTATCCAAAAAAATACGTAAATACCATTCACGTTCCTTTACATATTCTACGTCAACAAGCTCTAGTGCACTACCAGTCAGAATGGTTTGCACAAGTTTTTCAACTAGAATTTCGACATCTTCCTTTGACATAAAAGTACCTCCTACCTAAGTATAGTTTTCTACCTTAGTGTAACCTAAAAATATGTATGCTTATACCCTATATTTGGTAGGCTAAAATAGCCACTAAGATGAAAGAGTGGGTATTATACCCACTCTTGTAGCGCTAAAAAAACAATTACACTATCGATAATTATAGCACTATTTATTTTCATTTACAACCTCTATTTGTTAAACCACCGAATTCGCAATGGCATGATTGTAGCTAAAATAATATCATTTGATCAGATTCTGGTAAATCTCCAAGGCAACCATGCGTTTTCAATATATCAATTACAGTTTTCGAAACATGTGCCCGGCCTCTTATATCATCAAGGGAAGAAAAAGGGGTTCCCTCACGGCAGGCAACAATATTAAGAGCGGCATTGGTTCCTAGACCTTGCAGCGATGATAATGGTGGTAACAGCCCATTTTCAACAATCATAAATTTAGTAGCATCAGAACGATATAAATCCACTCGCTCAAAGGTATATTTACGTAAATACATTTCTAAGGCCATTTCAACAACCGTCAATAAACTTTTCTCTTTGGTTGTGATGTTATTGCCTTTTGCCTCAAATTCTGCGAGTTTATTGCGCAGTGCTAATTCTCCCTGTACGACAAGATCGGCATCAAAATCAGTACCACGCACACTAAAGTAGGAAGCGTAAAAAGCCAATGGATGGTGTACCTTGCAATAGGCAATACGAAAAGCCATCATGACATATGCAACAGCATGAGCTTTAGGAAACATATATTTGATTTTTTGGCAAGACTCAATATACCATTCGGGTACATTTTTTTCACGTAGTTTTCCAATGTCATCGGGTTTTATCCCTTTTCCTTTACGCACACTTTCCATCACTTTAAAAGAAGTGGATGGCTCTACCCCCTTATGAATCAGATACATCATAATATCATCACGCGCCGAAATCGCTTCTGATAATTTCGCGGTCCCCTCTTTGATTAAATCTTGCGCATTGTTAAGCCATACATCGGTTCCATGGGAAAATCCACTAATCCGCACTAACTCACTAAAGGTTTTCGGCGTAGTATCTTCGAGCATTTGGCGAACAAATTTAGTACCAAATTCAGGAATACCAAAAGTCGCAACGGTACTCCCTAGTTGTTGAGGCGTTAACTGCAAGGCTGTGGTGGAAGAAAATAAGCTCATCGTTTCTTCGTCATCAAGTGGGATTTCTTTGGCATCAATACCTGTTAAATCTTCGAGCATACGGATTACAGTCGGATCATCATGCCCGAGTATATCAAGTTTGACCAGACGACTACTAATCGAGTGATAATCAAAATGGGTAGTAATAATGCCGGACGTCTTATCATCAGCGGGATGTTGAATAGGCGTGAAATGATGTACATCCATATCGCGCGGTACAACCATAATGCCACCTGGATGTTGGCCGGTCGTACGTTTTACCCCTGTACAACCATTAATTAAAGCGTTAATATACGCATTGCGTGGTGTAACGCCTTTTTCTGTAAAGTAATTTTTGACATAACCATAAGCTGTTTTGTCGGCAACTGTGGCGATAGTTCCTGCTCGGAATACATTATCTTTGCCGAATAATTCTTCTGTATATTTATGAGCAACCGGCTGATAATCTCCTGAGAAGTTCAAATCAATATCAGGAACCTTGTCCCCATGGAATCCCATAAAAACAGCAAATGGTATATCATGACCATTTTTGAGAGCTGGTGTATTACATTTGGGACACTTCTTATCAGGCAGATCAAAGCCACCGCCATAACTGCCATCGGTAATAAACTCACTATGTTTACAATTAGGGCATAACCAATGAGGCGGCAATGGATTTACTTCTGTTATATCCGTCATAGTTGCTACGAACGAGGAACCTACAGAACCTCGTGAACCAACCAAATAACCATCATCGAGTGATTTTTTTACTAATTTATGAGCAATCAGATATAAAACGGCAAAACCATGATTGATAATACTGTCGAGTTCATATTTTAAACGTTCTGCTACAACAGCAGGCAATGGTGTTCCATATAATTGCTCGGCTTTTTTATATGACATTGAACTGATCTGCTCTTCTGCACCGGGAATTTGTGGTGAATACAGTTCATCGGGAATTGGTTTAATAAACTCAATTCGATCATTCACCTGTCTTGGATTTTCGACTACAACCTCATATGCTTTTTTGTCGCCTAAATAGGCAAACTCACTGAGCATTTCTTCTGTTGTGCGAAAAAATAAGGGTGGCTGCAGATCGGCATCATTAAAACCCTTACCTTTCATCATAATTCGCCTATATACTTCATCTTCCGGATTTAAAAAATGTGTATCGCACGTTGCGACTACTAATTTACCCAGTTTCGCACCCAGTTCGCAAACCTTCACGTTGATTTGTCGTAGCCCTTCATCATTCGCCACGATCCCTTCCCGTACTAAAAAAGAATTATTGCCAATGGGCTGAATCTCTAAATAATCATAGAATTGAGCGATTTTGACTAATTCCTCATCACTTTCTCCTCTTATTATCGCCTGAATCAATTCACCAGCTTCGCAGGCTGAGCCGAATATCAGTCCTTCCCGATATTCGTTTAATATTTTACGAGGAATGCGAGGCGTTCGATACAAATACTTTAAATGAGATAAGGAAACTAAACGATATAAATTCCGGAGACCAATACTATTTTGCGCTAGAATAATAATATGGCGGGCTTTTTTTATATCATCATCTACTAAGTAACCTTCCATCCCATAAATGACTTTGATACCTGCTTTCACTGCTGCTTCATGAGCTTCCGGAAACGCTTGTACCACCCCATGATCCGTAATAGCTACTGCTGGATGCCCCCATTTGGCAGCTGTTTTAATCAGATCCTTCGCTGATACCATAGCATCCATATTGCTCATTCGAGTATGAGCATGTAGTTCTAGGCGAGGAGTCGGCGCATTATCCATACGAAACACTTGGCTTACTCGGCACATACTATCAGCATATAAGACCAATTCATTACTATATTTATCAAACTGGACCGTGCCCTTTGCTTTAATCATCATACCTTTACTTAATGCAGCTCCGATTTTAGGAATTTGATCTTTGTTTTTATCGTCAAAAAACACTTTCCCACTAAAACCATCGCTCATGTCACTGACATCAAAAGACAATAGTTGTCGCCCTGAACGAAGTTCTCGTAACTCAAAGCTAACCAGCTGTCCTTCGATAATCACATTACGAGCTTCCTCTTGAATCGAGGACATCGGTGAAGCCTCTGCCTTAATATTCCTACCAAAAATCACAGGACTCTCATTTTTGACTTCACTAGGAGATTTATAATCGGTTAACGCCTCTAGATATTCAGGCGTTAATAAATCGTCAGCACAAGTGCCAGTGTCTTCAGGAGTGGTGGTAATATATTTGACTTCACAATGACGGTTAAATTCACGTAAGATAAACGTTTGTATTTCATGTGCAATATTATGCGAAGATAACATTTCTGTTGGCAAATCACCATTCATTTCAATGGATAGTGTATAACCATCAAAATCCCATTTGGCGCTTGACAGTAAATGTTTTATTGAATAGATATTATTAGAAATAATCGAAATAAAATTCTGCCATTCGTTCGCTAAATAATCTTCTAAGACCTTGATGGTTTGTATAAAGTTTACCTTCGTGAGTCCACAATCCATACAAAGTTTTTGCGATACCACCGACAAGGTTTGCGGCGATAATTCCATCGGTAGATTTATAAATACATCCCAACTGTTCACATTCGGACGTACTTCCACTTTTGTTACAGTAGAATACTGCAATAACTTTTTGTCTTCTTCTAGAATCGGCAATGTTGTAATGAAAGTTAAAAAATTTTGTGGATTATCAGGTATAATGCAGTAACTATGCATCCTGGTTACCTTCTTTCTTGTGGGTGTTAATTTGTTGTAGTGTATACAGGCTATTTTACTGTATGTAAATGACCTGCGTCAATGACTGCTTTTTGTCACATGTGTTTACCTCATGATAATGTCAACATGAACAATGAGGTAACAATGAAATGAGTTATTTGGGGACAGGTGCGGGACAGGGGGACAGGTTTTTTTGTCCCACTTTTGGGACAAAAAAACCTGTCCCCCTGTCCCGAAAATAAAACATACCGAACTCTTTAGTAGATTCGGTATGCCTTGCACATCATTATAGAAAGTACTCTTTCAGTGGCGAATTTGTAAAAGGAGTTATTGTTCAGCTTTATAATTGTTCAAATGATGTGTATCATTGACCAATGAGACAATCACTCGATTGTCATAATATTCAAGCATATTGATCGCAGTATTATCTTGTTTGATATTCCAAAGATAATTTAAATGAATATTAAGAACCGCGCATAATAGCGTACGTATGGTTCCGCCATGAGAAACAATCACAATCGTCTGCTTAGGATGTGTAGCTACTAATTTATCAATGGCGATAGTAGCACGCTCTTTCACCGCACGAAAGGTCTCCCCACCTGGTATGATGACCTCATCGGGATGAGTAAACAGTTTATTTTTATCAGCGGACCACTGATGCTCATTCCCTCTAAAGGTTAATCCTTCCCATTCGCCAAAATTAATTTCTCGCAACTCAGGTATTGCGGTAACGGGTAAGTCATGTTTCTTTGCAATGCACTTCGCTGTTATGAAAGCTCGACTTAAATCGCTCGCGTATACCGCAGCGACATTTTCATTCACTAAACGTCCAGCAGCTAATTCTGCTTGCTTTAGACCTAGCTCTGTTAGTTCTATATCACGATGTCCTTGGCATTTCATTGCGACATTCCATTGCGTCTCACCATGACGAATTAGAATTACTTTTGTCATATTGTACCACCTAAAAATTTTTTTAATGCTTCTATGAGTTGGTTATTTTGCACAGGAGTTTTAACTGCGATGCGAATATATTGCGAGGATAATCCGGGATAATTACTACAGTCGCGGATTAAAATATTATGTGCTATGAGAGCGGTTTGCAGTTCTTTACTCGTCATATTCGTTTCTTTCAGGTTGATTAATATAAAATTGGCGGAGGGAACATATGGTTTTAAACCTGGTATTGTTAATAAACTATGATAAAAATCTTGATTTACCTTATTAATAAATTCTTTGCTTTTTTCCTGATAACTATGGTCATGTAACGCTACTACACCAGCATTTTGCGCTAATGTATTTACATTCCATGGATCTTTGCCAGCATGTAGTAATTCCGTTATATCAGGATTTGCCAATGAAAAACCCAATCGTAGTCCAGGGATCGCATAAAATTTGGTTAATGAATGTACTATGATCAGGTTAGAGTACTGAGGCAATAATTGGCGACAACTATATACATCATCAATAGGCAAAAAATCAATAAACGATTCATCTACTACAATATAGGTGTTTTGCTGTTTTGCTGCCATGATTAGTTTTTCGAGTTCTTTATTCGTTAGTAAAGTGCCTGTTGGATTATTAGGATTACATATAAATACGATATCTATACCAGCTAGTTGCTCTGTAATAGCCTTAAGGTCAATTTTAAAATCATCATCAGCCTGTAAGTAAAAATATTCAATGGCTGCACCGCTGGATCTAGCAGCCGATTCATATTCACTAAAAGTCGGTGCCGTGACGAGTACTTTTTTAGGATGCAGCATATGACATAAAATATACATCAGTTCTACTGCGCCATTACCAATCGTTATCATATCTTCATCGATATGATAATGTTGACATAGTGCTTGCCTTAGAGCATGCGCCTGTGCATCTGGATAGTGAATCACGGCTTCCAAGGAGGCATGTAAGGTTTGGCGAACCGACTCAGCAAGACCCAGAGGATTAATATTCGCACTAAAATCTAATAGTTCATTAATATTGCCACCTCTTTGCCTGATAGCAGCATATAAATTGCCACCATGTTTAGCGGCATTGTTTCCATTCATTATTTTCACCTTCTTGCTTCGTTAATCCACCAGAAATAAATTGTACTGTACGCAAATAAGTCACACCATTACAATCGGTATTAATTTTTTTAATACAGGTAGCACTATTATGTAAGGTATGTGGAGGAAATAATACGCCGACTACTGTACCGCTGTGAGCAATATTGACTCCAACAGCTCCTAGTGAAAGACTAATATCAATTATTTTTTCTAAATGAGGTTTGAATAAAATCTTTTGATTAGCTAATGCACTAATGGTAGCTCCTTGCCCAATGAGAGAGATATCTTTGAGGGCAAGTCCTTTTACAATCAAATCGATCGCCTTGCGTATTTCAGATTCATTCGCCTGATTTAGTTTTTTCAGATCACGCCGTTGATTAAAATGTAAGGTGTTAATCTCACCACCTACATCAAATATTGCAATATACATTGGCAAAGCATTTCCTAGGTAACGCCGAATGGAACCTTGGATATGATCAAATAGCATGATGCCAGGATAAAAGATGCCATCGGTAGGTTCAATTGATAGCGCAATATCGGCAATTTCATCAGCCGTTAATAGTTTACCAGCGCTTAACGCAATGGTTTGGCACATGGCGCTAATGTCAGCACTACTCGAAGCCATTCCTTTACCCATTGGTAAGTCAGATGCAACATGTACATGAAATCTCTTATTTTTCAGTTGTAGATATTGGGTTGTTTTATTGATAGCGGTTTGTATTTTACTACCGATATGAAATGGTGTAGATTCGTCAGTACTGACCGTTATTGTTGAATATACATCAATGGGACAAGTAATTAAAAAATTTTTCCCATCCATTGTACCTTGTGCTAATTCCCCGCAGGAACCTGGGGCCTTGACAGTTACCTTCATACAAAAATTCTCCATCAATTATGATCCAGTCTAAAACAAACTATATCGCTCGCAATATAGTTTGTCAATCCATAATATGTGTAGTCTACTATAAGAATATATAGATATCACTATATATTCTTCATGGCAATCGTCGCGTATGGTGTATAGGGCTGAGCGGCTTTACGAAGGACGCAAGCGATGCCCTATACACCATAGTGGCAGACTCACAATATAGCTGTCATTTTCTTAGTGTTATAAAAGATATACTAGTAATACCATTATTTCGCCGAGTTCACTTAGTGTACCATATATATCACCAGTGAGTCCGCCTAAAATATTGGTAAAATAACGAGCCAATAGCATTGTCGATAGACTCACCATGACAAAACTTGCAAGCGCCTGTTTGCCACAAACTCCGATCAGTAATAATGTGATCACTATACTAATCAATGCGGTATATTTATCAGCATATTGAGCAAATGCTTTGCCGATACCATCAGGACGAGCATAAGGGAAAAGTGTAATTCCCATCACCATGGCAAACCTACCGAGTATTGGCATAATCAATAAGGCTGTTGGTAAAAGTAGTGATGAGATATCCATAAGCAGTGACCATTTTAGTAAAACCAGTAAGACAAAAGCCATAACGCCATTGGCTCCCACTCGACTATCTTTCATGATTTCGAGCATTCTCTCTTTCGAACGACCAGAAAATACTCCATCCATAGTATCCATAAATCCGTCACAATGCAGCCCACCTGTAAGGACTATATTCATTATAATCAGTATGGTGGTGAAAATATGGGGTGGTAAGTAAAAGCCGATCAACGGAAAATACTCCGTAAGTAATTGGTTTATGATGACGAGCAGAATACCGATCACTCCGCCGACTAATGGGAAAAATTTGACACTGCGGCCAAAACTTTCAGGTGACCATTCGGATTGTTTTGCGATTTTAATACGTGTTAAAAATTGTAATCCGGTGATAAAATTTTTCATTGATCCTTTTCTATAGCTACATCATCGAGCCGTAGCTGTAGACCTTTCCAATTATAATTTATCTTAGATATAATAAAATTGTGATACCAATGACAAAAAGCAAAGTGGTTAGATACATGATTTGAATGGTTTTTTTTATATGGATTGGCGCTAAGATCGTCAATGAATCACCCATATGAGCCCTATTCGAGGCAACTCCACCATAATAATTTAAACCGCCTAAGCGGATACCTAATGCACCAGCTACCCCTGCTTCAGGAAAGCCACTGTTAGGGCTGGGATGTTTTCGAGCATCTCGCCAAATTGTCTTTATTGCCTCATATGTATCGAAACGTAATAGCATGACGGCGATTACTAAGAGTATCCCTGTAATACGTGCTGGAATATAGTTGAAAACGTCATCCACTCTAGCAGCAAACATGCCAAAGTCTTGATATTTATCATTTTTGTAACCAACCATAGAATCGAGTGTATTGACCGCGCGATATAAAAATGCTAGTGGTACACCACCAATAACAAAATAAAACAGTGGTGAGATAATGCCATCTACAATGTTTTCGGCAATGGTTTCTACCGTTCCTCTAGTGACTTCCGCAACATCAAGTTGATCGGTATCACGTCCTACAATCCAGCCTACTTTGTAGCGAGCTTGGACTAGATCACCTGTTTGCAGATAATTATAAATTTCATGACCAGCTTTTGCTAAGCTATTTGGTGAAATGGTAAAACTAAGTAAGAAAGCACCGCCGATGAATGGAGCCCAAGGATGAATCGTTGATAATAAATTCATAATCCAAGCAACTAGACCATAGGTTGTTGCTAATACTAAAAAAACCAGTAAGATTCCAGATACGATTTTAAACTTTGGAGAAAAATTTTGGTGTAATAATTTCTTTTCTAAAAATGAAATCCAATTACCAATCAGCACAACAGGATGGATACTTAACCTTGGATCACCAATGAGACAATCAATGACTACTGCTACTAAAGGAAGATAAGCCTCCATTATTTGTCGCCTACAATTTTGTATAGTAAATCCATATTGAGGCTGCTTCTTACGGTATCGGCTAATCGATTATAGCTATATTGTTTACGAGTATATGTATCATTGATTTCTGTAATAGGCTCTAATCCTTTAGCTACTCTTAGGGCATTTAGTAAACTGCGGCGATATCGATCATTATCAAATATACCGTGAATATAAGTACCCATGACAAGACCATCAGACCGTACGACCCCATCTGCATCTTGCGTTGCTTGTCCAGAGCGGCTGGAAATCATAAATGCATGATCTACTTCACTGAGAAATTCAGTTCGCCCCATATGGATTTCATAACCAGTTAGATGCTCACAGCTCAAATCTAAGCCTAAAAAACCATTGTGATTACAGGTAGCCGTTATTTGATGCGTTACTTTATCAGCTACAAATGTAGTTGCGATATCCAAAAGCCCAATCCCTGCAATCGTATCTAGATCTGATTCTGTATGCTCAGGGTCATAGATCTGTTTCCCTAGCATTTGATAACCACCACAAATCCCGATCAAAGGTGTACCTGTATTGACTAAGCTAATAATTTCTTGTTCATAACCTTGCTTACGAAGATACAATAAATCCTCAATGGTATTTTTGCTACCAGGTAGTAAGATCAGATCCGGTTTTCCCAGAGCTTCACCTGGCTGAATATAACGAACCGTTACATCAATTTCACTAGCTAATGCATCGAAATCTGTAAAATTGGATATTTTTGGTGTGCGAATCACAGCAATATCGAGTTCTTTGACAATATGACTTTGTTTATCATCAAGAGAAACTGAATCTTCATCATCAATTCCTAATTGGTCAAGATGAGGTACTACTCCGATGACTGGTTTTCCTGTTTTGGCTTCCAAAAAGTCTAATGCTGGTTTTAATAAATCCAAATCACCACGGAATTTATTAATAATAATGCCTTTAATTAATGCACGTTCATCTGGTTCTAATAATTCTAATGTACCAACAACAGACGCAAGTGCACCACCACGATCAATATCCGCGATTAATAGTACAGGAGCGGACAATAATTTGGCAATGCGCATATTTACAATGTCATTGGCTTTTAGATTGACTTCGGCAGGGCTACCTGCTCCTTCAATGACGATAGTATCAAATTCTGCTCCGAGTGTATCTAAACACTCTTTGATTACTCCTAGGGCTTTTAAGCTATAACCCGTATGATATTCTTTGGCCGACATATTGCCGATGGATTTACCCATTAAAATAACTTGTGAGGAGGAATTTCCTGTAGGCTTTAATAATACTGGATTCATTTCTACCATTGGTTCCAATCCAGCAGCTTCTGCCTGGGCTACTTGGGCTCTACCCATTTCATCACCTGTTTTTGTTACATAAGAATTTAATGCCATATTTTGTGCCTTAAACGGTACTACTTTTTGTCCATCCTGCAAAAAAATACGACATAGAGCTGTTGTAAGGATGCTTTTTCCTACATGAGAACTAGTTCCTTGTAGCATAATTGTCTTAGCCATATTACATTATACCTCCTTCTGAATGGTTACGGCTATTTTTTTGATTTCTACAGCTAAACCACTGACAACTAAATATACTTCATCAGAAGAGGCTGCCACTTTTTGATTGACGATTCCAGCGATATCACGATATCTGCGCGCCAATGCATTTTCAGGTACAATTCCCATACCGACTTCATTGGTAACAAATAATATCGTTTTTTGGCTGGCGCGAGCGCTAGCTAGGAGTTTATCAATTTGTTTCATGATGTATTGGTATTGTTTTTCGGGTTCAGTTGGAGTATTGGGTGATAATAATAAATTGCTAGTATATAACGTTAAACAATCGAATAAAATAACGTTAGTTTCATTAGGCGCTTGTTCTACTGCTAAATCTGCATCATAAGGCGCTTCAATTGTTAACCAATTGGCTGGACGGCGCGTGCGATGCAAGGCAACACGTGTTTCCATCTCTTGATCATACACTTGTGCGGTCGCAATATATACTACTTTTTTGTCCAAATTCATAGCATATTGTTCTGCAAATACACTTTTCCCACTTCTGGAACCACCCGTGATGAGTACAATTTTCCCATTCATGTATCTATCTCCCTATGGTATAGCATTTAAAGTAATGACACTCGTCATAAATACTACATCCTCTATATTATCTAATATAGAAGGACGTAGAAAAGCAACTAAGAGAGTATCCTCTTAGTGCGTTATATCATTATAATTTACCCTGTTTAAATTTACTGCATTTACCAATAAAACGACTTGCCGTTTGTTCATGACCAGCAAAATGTATATGTAGGTAGGAAGCCAATATATTGCCATGGGCATACCCACTTAGATGACTAGCTCCAGTACGTACTTTCTTAAAGGAAAAAGCCCATGGGAACTGTTCTGTGCTTTCGTCCATATTCATCAGAGAAAAATGAAATTCGTGACCGCGTAAACAATCACCTTTTTCACATAAGATGTTTTCGGAAAGGGCTGTTGCTTCCACATATCCTACCGTTTGTAATTTGGCTTGCATACTACAAGTAGCAGGGATCGCACCTACCATATCATAATGTTTCCCATCAAAATCAATAATTTTTTGTGTAAGATACATAAAGCCGCCGCATTCAGCATAAACAGGCATGTCTTGTTGGCAGGCTTCATAGATGGACTGACGCATACTGTGATTACAAGCGAGTTCTTGAACAAACATTTCAGGAAAACCACCACCAAATAACAGACCATCTACTTTAGGTAGATGAGCATCTTTTAGTGGGCTAAAAGGTACAATTTCAGCACCCATATTTTCCAATATCGTCAGGCTTTCAGGATAATAAAAAGAAAAAGCCTCATCTTGGGCGACACCGATGCGCACGTTTGTTACGGATAAAGCGCTTGGAGTAGGCCCTACGTTGCTGTCTAATGTAGGTGCATTTTGACTAAGAGCAATAAGTTGCCCGATATCTACCTGTTCCGCAATCTGTTTACTCAGTGTAGCAATCATATCCGCTGGATTGTGTTCTGTCACAGGCGTAAGTCCTAAATGCCTCTCGGGCATAGTCAGTGCTTCATTACGATAAATTGCACCTAATACTGGGATGCCAATTCTCTCTAATGCCTCAGTAACCATTTTTTGATGGCTTTTAGAGCCTAAGCGATTGATAATAACTCCTGCCAAATTCACTTCTGGATCATACATTTTGTAGCCTAAGGCAATCGCAGCTGCACTTTCGCCCATCGATTTCGCATCAATGACAAGAATCACTGGTGCTTTCAGGAGTTTCGCAATGGCTGCGGTACTGCTAATACCTTTTCGGCCACCATCATAGAGTCCCATTACACCTTCAACAATCACTATATCATTACCAATTGCTGTTTTAGAAAAAATCGGGACTATTTTATCAGTCGGTACTAGCCATGTATCTAAATTATGAGCAACCTTTCCACTGGCTAATTGATGATAACCTGGATCAATATAATCTGGTCCCACCTTATAAGATTGGACAGTCAGTCCACGCTCTTTAATCGTTGCTAATAATCCTGTCACAATCGTCGTTTTACCGACACCACTATGAGTGCCAGCAATAATGATACGTGGTATACGAGACATTTTCTTTCCCCTCTCTTATAGTGATCAGATGATTTAACGTTTATGCATATAAAGTAAGGCATTGATGGTAGCTGCGGCAATCGGACTACCGCCTTTGTTACCACGAACTGTGATGTATGGAACGGATGAGGTTTCAGCTAATAAATCTTTGGATTCTGCTGCACCAACAAATCCTACAGGCACACCCACAATCAATGCAGGGCGGATCTTCATTTCTTTCATCATATTTAATACTTCAAATAATGCAGTTGGTGCATTACCAATTGCGATAATAGAACCATTTAATTTTTCGCCGAAGGTGCGCATTGCAACCATCGAGCGAGTAACGCCAAGTTCTTTGGCTTTAATAGCCACTTGTTCATCAGCAATTAAACAATGAACAGTGCCACCACATTCTGCCAAACGGCGTTTATTAATACCAGTACGTACCATTTCTACATCACAATAAATATCACACCCTGCTTCAAGTGCTGCACAGCCTGCCTCAATAGCTTCAGGGTGAATTTCAACCACTTTCGAATATTCTGGATCTCCAGCAGCATGAATAATACGTGAAACTACTTTTATTGCCTCAGGTGTTAAATGTAGCTCTGCTAAATAAGGGGCGATAATCTCCATACTACGCTCTTCAATCGCCATAGGCGCTGTTATATATTTCATTAGTGGGCCTCCTTAATAAATTGTATGATATCATCTATTGTGTAGAAAATTTTATCATATGAAATTCTCGGTCGATCAATAACAACCACTGGTAAACCAAGAGCTATAGCAGCACTTATTTTCGTATCACTACCACCCACTTGTCCACTATTCTTAGTGATGATCACTTCTGATTGATATTCAGAAAATAAAGCCATATTTAATTGCTCAGAAAAAGGTCCTTGTAACGCTACAATGTCTTGCGGCAAAAAACCTAGCTGTAAACATTCTAGTAATACATTAGGCTCCGGTAAGATACGTGCAATCAGACGATGTTTTTGTAAGCAAGGGGCACTTTTAAATAGCGGTAAGTGACGACTACCAGTAGTCAGAAAGACGACATTTCCTAAAGAAGAGGCAGTTTCTGCTGCTTGCTGATAGTCATGTACGATATGTAATCCTTCATATACTGGCATGGGAGTAGTCAGACGTTCATACCGAAGATAGGGTATATTGGTCCTATGGCAAGCCTCCATAGCATTTTGAGAAACATTAACGGCATAGGGGTGACTTCCATCGACTACCATCGTAATCTTTTGGTTTGCAATTAAGTTTACTAGCCCATCGCTATCAAGAGGACCTGTATGAATGGGTACGTTTGTGATTTGAATCAAATCTCGTCCATAATCACTAAATACAGAACCCATCACCTTATAACCAGCTTCAGTTAATAAGGTGATCAAATCTCGTCCATCTTTGGTCCCAGCTATTACTAAAATCACAATTTATAACCACGAGGAGTAATCATACGGCCATCTTTTACATACGTTTGGCTGTTGCCAATAATAACCAATGAGAACATATCAATAAATTCAAACGTAAATTCTTTCAGATTGGATATCTTCATATCTTCTCCTGAGCGAGTTGCATGGTGGACAATGCCCACTGGTGTCGTTGCAGAGCGATATTTCATGACCATTTCACGTACTTCTCTGATTTGACTCGTACGGCGCTTGCTCTTAGGATTATAAATAGCAATTACAAAATCTCCAATTGCTGCCATTTCTACTCGTTTTAAAATCACATCCCAAGGCGTGAGAAGATCACTTAAGCTAATGACGGCAAAGTCATGCATTAATGGCGCTCCTAAAACTGCTGCTGATGCTCCTACGGCGCTAATTCCTGGAATGATCACGACTTCAGGGCGATTGGAGGGATCACAGTTCATCGTTAATTCTAGTACTAGACCCGCCATACCATAAATTCCAGGATCGCCACTGGAAATAACAGCTACTTTCTTACCAGTCATTGCTTTGTCAACAGCAATTTGGCAACGCTCTATCTCTTGCATCATACCTGTACCAATGACAAGTTTATCCACTAATAATTCGGTGATTAACTCCAGATATGTATTGTACCCTACAATAATATCCGCATTTTCAATGCTTTCTCGTGCCCTTGGCGTCATATCGAGCAAACTACCTGGTCCGATACCAACTACTGCGATTTGGCCGGGGCAATCGCCACCGTTACATTCTTGTATTTCGTCTTGGGAAGAAGAAGTTTGTTCGTCTTTCCCGCTAAGATTGCTGATGCTGCACATACATTTCCCACTCCTATTTGTTTTTTTACAAAATTTGATACTTCAAGTTGATGTTTATCTATACATTGTTGTAACTGTTCATTCACAAAAAAATGACTGCGTACAGCCAATTGTTCAATCACGGCTAATAATCCGGCCTCATCTTGTTTTACTATTGTACTGGCAATCATCGTAACGCTGTCAGTGCGATAGCCAATTTGATAACAAGCATCCGTTACCGCTGCTAAAATCTCTGCGCTTGTTGTGCCACGTCTACATCCTATACCAACAGCAAGAGGCATTGGTTTTAGATAGAGATGTAGCTTTGATACGGATAGGTCTTGATCGGTAATACATACTGCTGCATCATAAGCAGCAGTATGTATTTGCTTTATATCTTGTAAGAGTATTCCTAGTTTTTCTGCGGTTTGCCAATAGAGTTCTTGATTTGGTAATGAGGTATCAATGAAGAAATTCACCCGATCGCCATTTACAATTGCTGCATTGAGATACTTTAGCTGTGAAAATGGTTCAATTTGTAGATTTAGTTTGACGGCCAGCATATCAACTGCTGGCTTCTTCCCAACATCTGTGGCAGTTGTAATGACAGGCTGAGCTCCCACTAATTCTCCAACTAATGTAGCTAGTTCATTAGCGCCACCAATATGTCCTGATAATAAGCTAATAACATATTGGCCATTCTCATCCATAACGACAATGGCAGGATCAATACGCTTATCTTGAATATAAGGAGCAATCACTCTCACAACAATTCCAGTTGCCATGATGAAAATGAATCCATCATAGCAAGAAAAAATATCGGGCAGTAGTGTACTCAATGACTCATATGGTGTGACATTGAGGGGATTTCGACTCTGTTTAGCAAACACATCAACCTGATGATCATTACATAACGTATCTGCAACTGCACTGCCTAGCAATGCTCCTTGATTGGTTACAGAAATAATTGCGAGTCTCATTTTGCGTCGCGATACATATGACCAAATTCAGGAGCATATAAACGAGACAAAGCATATTCACTATCTAAGCAATGACCAATTACAATCATCGCTGTACGATCAATGTTAGCATTTTTAACAATTTCTCCAATGGTCTTAATGGTTCCACGGAAAATTTTCTGTTCCGGCCAGGATGCCTTTTGGACAATTGCTACCGGTGTATCAGGTGTGTAACCACCTGATATCAGCTCACCCATCACATTATCAATCATATGAACACTCAAGAAGATACACATAGTAGCATTATGACTAGCCAGTAGTGCTAATTTTTCTTTTTCAGGAACTGGTGTGCGACCCTCAAGACGAGTGATGATTACCGTTTGTGAAACATCTGGCAATGTATATTCACATTTTAATGCTGCGGCTGTAGCTAGAAATGAGCTCACGCCTGGTACTACATCATACGTGATTTTTTTCTTTTCAAGAGCATCCATTTGTTCTTGAATGGCACCATAAATACTAGGGTCACCCGTATGTAAGCGTACCACTTTTTTTCCACTAAGAGCAGCCTGCTCCATCACCGCAATTACTTCATCTAATGTCATAGAAGCGCTGTTATAAATAGCCGCTCCTTGTTTAGCCAACGATAATAGTGCAGGATTTACTAGCGAACCTGCATAAATAATAACATCCGCTTCTCCCAGTAATCGCTGTCCTTTCACCGTTATTAGTTCAACATCTCCTGGACCAGCACCAACAAAAGATACATTCATCGAAAAACCTCCTAGCTTCTATTTAACTGTAATTAATTAAACATTATAAATGGAAATCGTCAGAAATAGGGTATCCTATTTTTCATCTGTTTTAGTACAAGCGATAATGTAGATTGGATTTAAAGCTTGTAGCATATTGCTAGTTTTAATGTGTTTAATGCGTGTAATTTGCGCACTAAATGCTTCTACCGTAAATTCAGGTTTCGCCTGCATAATACGAAGTGATTCATACAGCGTTTCTATAGTAATTGCTGTAATAATGATTCTACCTTGCGCTTTTAACTTTGCCGTAATTTCGGTTACAATATCCTGTAAATGTCCACCGCTACCGCCAATGAAAGCAACATCCATAGCAGGTAATCCTTCTAGCGCGAGTGGCGCAGAGCCAGAAATGGCTTTGACATTATGTAGTCCAAATTTAGCGGAATTGGCACGAATTAATTCCACTCCTTCATCATGTCGCTCAATGGCATATACTTGGCCTTGGTGAGCTTGATGGGCAGCTTCAATGGATAATGATCCGGTGCCCGCTCCAATATCGATAACAATATCAGTAGCACGAATTTTTGCTTTGGCAAGTGCCAAAATTCTAACTTCCTGTTTGGTCATTGGGATATTGCCACGAATAAACTCATCATCATGGATCCCTGGGAAATAGGTCATGTCATCACCACCATTACACAATGAGAAAAACCAATACACTTAGTGGTTTCCTCTAAAGTAAGTTTTTTACTGGATTCATCATCATACGATAATTTCTCGCCAAGCCAAACTTGTCCGTCTACTGGCCAGCCATGATCGAGTAGTACACGTGCAATATGGCTCGGACTATATTCATGGTCTGTTAAAATGGCGAGTTTCTTATTTATTTTATATTGTAAATCCTCATCACTAGCTTGGCGGCCATGCATACTAATCAACGTGGCATCTTGCCAAACCTCTGCCATACGAGCAAAAGCAAGTTGAACGGAGCTAATGCCAGGTATCACCGTGATCTGCGATGGGATAAAATCCTTTCTGATGGCGGCTAGCAAACTGTAAAAGCCGGGGTCACCAGATACCATGACGACAACATCATTATTTTTTAAAGATTCACGAATAAAAGACAGTACCCCCGCGATATCTTTATCAATTACTTTTGTCGAGATATGAGCAGGAGCAAAAGCCGCAAGAGCACGCTGACTACCAACTAGTACTTTGGCCTGAGCAATGGTACGACTCGCAATAGGCAGTATATAGTCCGGTGAACCAGGCCCTATCCCCGCTACAATTATTTTATGTTCCATCCTAAACTGCCTCCCATTTCTTTTGCGGTATCATCAAGTCCTAATATCTCACCTTGTAGCGTGACAATCACAGTACCGACGATTAAATCGTCGAAAACATAACGTTTCGCTCTAGCACTCGCTCGCTGCGCTAGTATGCGATAGACATTATGCATATTGTACCTTTTAATGATAGGCATGGCAGCTTCGGTTGTAGTACAAGACAAAATTTCTAGGATCGCTTGTTGTGGAGCGCCTTGTGCGGCCATATAGGCAGCGATTGTTTCCATACGAGCATCTGCCATACGATTATGTGTATGAAAAATTCCAGCGGCTACTTTTGCCAGTTTACCTAAATGTCCAAATAACAAAACTTTTTTCATACCATAGTGTACAGCACTTTCCAGCATATGACCAATAAAGTTACTCGTTTGAATCACGGTTTCGGCTGGTATACCATAGCGATGAATTGCAATATCTTGGCCAATTTTCCCAGGTGCAAAAACCACTTGATCATATCCTAACGCTTTTACGACGTTAATTTGTGGTGATAATGAATTTTTAAAGGCCTCTTCTGACATTGGCTCTACAATACCAGTGGTGCCGATAATGGATAGACCACCAATAATACCTAACGCAGGATTTAAAGTACGCTTTGCCAGGCGTTCACCTTCGGGAATGGAAATGGTAACAATAACGCCATACCCATTCGGTAATACGTCTTTTATTGCTTGCATTATCATATTGCGAGGACCAGGATTAATCGCAGGTTGACCAACCGGTACAGATAAACCTGGTTTCGTTACGATGCCTACACCTATTCCAGCTTGTATTATGACTCCAGCATGATTTTGTATTTCTACCTCTGCAAGGATTGTCGTTCCATTGGTGATATCGGGGTCATCTCCTGCGTCTTTCATTACGGTAGCTTTACCACCCGTCAGTAATTGTTGACTAGTGTCAATTTTCACATCAATCTTACGTCCCTGTGGTGATAAGACTTCGACAGTAGCTGGCTTTTGCCCTAAATATGCAAGTATTGCAGCCTTGGTAGCTCCAGCAGAGCAAGTTCCTGTAGTAATGCCACTACGCATTGTTTTTTGTATAATGAAAACCCCCTGCAAGCAGGGGGTACAATAAATACAAAACATTTACTCTACCCACCTGCCTATCTTTCGTAAGTCATAACGGTGTGTGTTAGAATAGGCAGGTCTCCTGACTCTGGTTCATTATATAGCTAAACCTTCCCGGATTATCCAGTGGTGTTTTCTTAACTATATTCCCCAATACAGTGGCGGGACCGTGCCGGCTTCATACCGGACTTCCCTTTTAAGCGCAAAGCACCTATTCCCTATAGTTATTAATTTTTTGTAACTCTTAGCTATATTCTATCACAAATCCTGATTTTCCTGCTATGTTCGATTTAAAAGATAAAGAATTTTAAAAATGATCGAATAGCCAGATTCTGTTGAATGTGGCTATTCGATCATTGTAAGCTAAGGTATCATTGTCTTTTATATAATGTTGTATTGTTTTGATGAGCAATGGGATAAAAGTTTGTAGAAAAAGTCTCTTTGATAAATTCGCCTTGGTTTTTATCTTTCACTAAGATATAAGACATCGGATAAGAGGTTGCATTTGCATCAAATGTACTTATCTTAGCGGTAGGCATTGTATATTTTCCAGACCAAGCATTTTGCTCTTCTTTTTGTTCTTCATGAACGAGTCGTGAAATGGTATAGCCACTATAAAATACTGCAGATGTTGTATAGTCACCATAAGAGCCTACGATGGCTCCTTGTGGTGGTAAGAAATCTACAATATCTTTTGTAGAACGTGTTGACGCTACTGGGACTAGACCGCTCTGGATCAGCAGCAATGTCATCACTATGGTTATAATCGTTACGGCTTTAGGCATATGATATACGTTCCCTTTTAGTTGTAGCCAGAGTATCAATACACTAGAGACTGCAGCGGCAAGATAGAGCATTGACCAGTTGGCTGCAATTGGCAAAAACTTAGGAGATAGAACGAAAATACCAATTAACAGTAGAGTGGGTATGGATAGCCACCACCAATTTTTTCGGACATGCATGGTTTGCATTTTACCTAACGTATGCCCAATTAACAGTGCGGCAGGAAAGGAGGCTGGAAAAACATAAGTTAGATATTTCGTCGCCATCAAACTGTAAAAGACCAAAATGATAATAGGCCAAATTGCTAAATATAATAAATGAGGAGATTTCATCTCGTTGCCAACAATTTTCAGATAGCGAAATAGTATCCCTGTCCAAGGTAACATACTAATCGGAAACAAAACAAGATAATAATAAAATACATTATCAGAAGGATGTTCAGAGACGGTAGCCCGGACATAATTATGAAGTCCTAAAAAGGTATTAATAAAATCATAGCCATGGAGCCCAAACATCACCCAGTACCAAGGTCCAGCAACTAGTAAAAACAGCAAAATTCCTGGAAGCAAATATAATTTTTTAAACAAGCCCCATTGCCTAGTAATAATAATATAACTAATGATAATCATACCCGGCAGCACAATGCCAACTGGTCCTTTGGTTAATACTGCAAGTGCTGCTGCAGCGTAAGCCACCATATGAAAATGATGCCCTTTACCAATCATTCCCAAATACAATGTTGCCAAGGAGACGCTAGTATAAAAAAATAGTACGGCATCTGTAATAATCATTCTTCCTAAAATCCAAAACTCTAAGGAAGTCGCTAGTACCATTGCACTGAGAAGAGCGACTCTTATATTATTAAATAACCTGTTTCCAAACCAATAAATAAAAGCTACACTAGCGGCACTAAAAATTGCGGATGGAAAGCGAGCTGCAAATTCCGTAATGCCAAATACTTTAAAGCTGGCAGCAATGAGCCAATAAATCATAATGGGCTTATCAAACCAGTAATGTCCATAAATACGCGGTGATAACCAATCACCGCTTTGGACCATTTCTTTAGCTGTAAGAGCATAGTTCGATTCTACAGGATCTGTTATGGGAATGTATGCATTAAAAGCGGAATAAAACGTTAATGCTACTAGAAAAATAAGTAATAAGATGATACGTTTTGACATACTTTCGTCCCCTACTCTTTCAGCAATAGTATTTTGTCATCAACAATCGTCAATACGGTTACCATCTGTCGGTGTGAATCGGCCAGAAGATTATATTCAGCTTGTCTGATGACAAAATAAGCTCGCTGACTATTTACAATGAATGCAGGAAGTTCTTTACTGGTTTTAATCTCTGCACCGTAGATACCAGAGTAGAAAGTAAATCCAGGGCGTAAAAATTTGATAATATAGACTGGGGAATTACCATCATACTGAGTAACAAACTCTTTAGCCATATTCTTTGTCGTCAAATAAGGGGCGGCTGCAGGAAACATTACAGATACCAAGACCATCGAGAACAAAACCATCGCGATAATTTGCGTTCCAAAGGCCTTGCCGACTTGCCTATTCCATAGGAAATAGGACACTACGATTACCATGATGATAAAAATAGCAGATGTCATATAAATTCCATTTTGTAATACAGGCATAGCCTTTATCCCTACCAACATACCACCAGTCAATAAGATGGCTAAGATCCCTAACGGGATTCCCCAGCTATAAAAATGTCGACTATGATTAGCCGTCCATAATCGATCAATATACCAACCGACAATCATAGCGAGTGGCGGATATAACGGGAGAATATAAGATACTAATTTTGTTTGAGAAATAGAAAAGAATACAAAGATTACAATCACCCAGCAATTTAAAAATAACAAGGTAGAAAAATCTTGTTTACTTTTCGTTAAAGAAGCCCATACCGATTGTAACATAATCCCTGTCCATGGGAAAAATCCTATAATTAGCACTGGAATATAGTAATACCAAAGTACACCCTCTGGATGTTCTGGCGAAGTAAATCGCGTTACATTATGAAAGCCTAAAAAGGTATCAGTAAAAGCGCTGCCATGTAGTTGATACATGATGACAAACCATGGCAGAGCTGCTATCGAATAAAGTAGCAATCCTGATGGTATTCGCATTGTTTTTAACAGAGACCAATTACGCGAAGTAATGATATAGGCGAATATGATAGCACCAGGGAATAATAAACCAATCGGACCTTTTGTTACAGTAGCTAATCCTGCACAGAGATAGGCAATGTAATATCGTTTTTCAATAAAACATAATAAAGATGCACTCAAAAAGAAAAGTAATGTCATATCCGTAACAGCTGCTTTTCCTAAATAAAAAAATTCAATACTTGTAACTAATACTAAAGCTCCTAACCTACCAGTTCGTTCATTAAATAAACGTCGACCTGAAAGGTAAACTAATAATGTACAAGCCACTGCTAATATAGCAGATGGAAAGCGAGCAGCAAACTCATTCATGCCAAATAGTTTATATGAACCAGCTACCAACCAATAATACATTGGCGGCTTATCATACCAGTATTCGCCAAAAATACGAGGTGATACAAATTCATCAAAAATAAACATTTCTTTGGGAGTTTCAGCATATACAGGCTCATCAGGATCTAGCAGCGGTATTCCACCTAGATTAAAAAAAACGATCATAATACTTATTACAGCTACTAGCCAAAAACCAGTACCAAGTCTTGCGGACATAGTGGACCTCCCAATTATTAAACTATTATAAAATTTAGATAAGCGAATTATACGTTTTGTTTAAACCCTCAAGTAATGGCATAGATGGTTTCCAGTCTAAATTTTTCTGAGCGGCAGCATTTGATAAGGAAGATTTATAGATATCCCCTTCGCGAATTTCACCATATACTTTCTTAACTGGTTTGCCAGCTACTTTTCCCATATACTCAATCAACGTATTCACCGTAGTTTCCGTTTGCGTACTGATATTATATATATTGTTTGCATGAGTTGAAACTAATGCTTGATAGTTAGCGTTTGCAATATCACCAACATAAATAAAATCACGTGTTTGGTTTCCATCACCAAAGATCTGTACCGGTTCTTCCTGATGGATTTTACGGGTAAAGATACTAACGACGCCACCTTCACCACCATCGCCCTGGCGCTCACCATATACATTCGCATAACGTAATACGACATAGGAAAGACCATAGACTTTATAATACAACGATAGATAATTTTCACAAGTAAGTTTACTTAAACCATAAAAAGAAGTTGGGTTTGTGAAAGAGTTTTCTAGTACAGGCAAATCAGTAACATTTCCATACGTTGCTGCGGTTGAAGAGAAAACCACTCGTTTCACATTGGTTTTGCGACAAGCTTCTAAGATATTTACAGTACCTGAGATATTTACATCACAATCATAGTCAGGATTTTCGAGTGATTTATTCACCATCGTTTGCGCAGCTAAGTGAATTACAGAGTCAAACTGTTCTGCTATAAATAAAGCAAGCACCTCATTACTACGAATATCCATGTTGATAAATGTAGCAGCTGAATTGATATTTGCTTCTAATCCAGTACTCAAGTTATCCATAATTACGACCTGACAATTTTCCTGCAATAATTTATCTACAACATGTGAACCAATAAAGCCAGCACCACCAGTTACTAATACTTTCATTCTATAACCTCCCATTTATATATTCTTCGCCCAAATACTCTGACCGAATACTTTAATTGTAAAGTACAGTCCAACAATAAACGGCAAATATTCGACTATAATACGCCAGACTACAGCCACAACTCCTACTGTACCTGATGGCAAAAAACAACTAAACAAAAATATGAAGCCACCCTCGGCAATGCCCGATCCACCAGGTGTAGGTGCAAAGTATAATAATATATTGAGTACGATCATCCGGCCAATAATCTGTGGCCAATGAATCGTCATTCCCATACCTATAAATAACACTGGTACAATACTATATAGAGCGAGTAAACTTATAATGGATTCACCGAGTACTTTACACATACTGATTGGGTCTGATGACAACATAAATACCGCTCCGCGTACATCGCGATAGATGGAAAAAATTCGACGACGACGATTATGACTGAATCTTTTTGTGAAAATAACTAATAAATAATTCAGTACACTGGTACGGAATAGTCCGATTACCCCTACAATAATGACAACAAGAACAGCAGAAATAATCGCTAACACATTTTCAGAAATTCCTGGTAATATACTAGAATCGTAATAGAAGATGACGGGTAAACAGAGCAAGAGAAAAAATATAGATACCAAGGTTCTCACTACTACCAAAACAGAGGCTTTACCGATGGGAATGCCTGCCCGCCTTAAAAACATAACTTGTGCCACTGCGCCACCAGCAGCTCCAGGCGTTAAGAGGGCTAAAAAATAGTTACCAAAAACAACGTGCACTGCTTCTATGAATCGTATTTTTTCACTTGCAATCTGGACCAAATGTATTAAACGAAGACCATCAAAGTATAGACCGATAGCTAATAAGATAAGTGCGACAACTAAAGACCATGGCTGAAAGCGATTCAAATGGCGTAATGTGTGAATATCTACTGTAAAATAAATAGCGATACTGGAAATAGCAGCTACTAATAATAACAATAGGATGAGACGCTGATAAAACTTAGTCATATCCCAAATCCCTAAAGGAGATTAATTGCACTCTCTTATCAGCTAAACGTTGACGCACATGATCACTAGTTACGGCAGCCAATTCCTCTTGTCCATGTAAGTTCCAGTTATACATAGTATTTACGAGATCATTATCCGTTCCTGGATGCATCATGATCTCTGATATACCATCTGGTAGATTCTCTACAATAACAGTTAAAAATGGTTCACACATATTCCCACCCGCAAGCATACCAAAAAAATGGTCGGGCATAAATAATTTGTGCTTTTTAATTTTTAGGCTAGCAATTTGAGATAAAAATGTTAATCCTGCTCGAGATACAAAACGGGCAATAGAATAGGGATATTCGCCTATAAAAAAATAGGGCTCGGCTGGTATGCGCACAGAGGGTATATTAAATTCTTTCGCAATATCGATGGTAATATCAATAATGCCAGGTAAAATGTGCATATGCTGATGACTATCTAAATGAGTAATAGCTAATCCACTGTCAACAGCTTTTTGCACTTGCGCGATAAGTTCGCGGCGGACATCCGCCAGCTGTACCTTCCCTGATATATAACGTAATAAAAATTGAGGATAGTGTGAAGATAATTTCCCTTCACCATTCACCAAAGATTGTACTTGCTCTGGTCTACATACGGGACTTCCGCCTCCTACTAAGGTTAGATGTACGCCAATTCCGAGTTGTTTGTTAGTAGATGCTAATGCTACCGCATGTTCAAAGGCATTTCCATTTGGCATAATCGTTGTACTCGTAATGGAGCCCACGGTATGTCCCTTGATAATTCCAATATTCACTGTTTCATGTAAGCCAAAATCATCAGCATTAATAATTAATTGTTTCATTCAAAAACAACTCCCCGGTAATACATGTCGAAAATACATACTAGCATGTATGAGGAAATATGGCAAATTTTATTACCAATAAAGTATAACCTAATTTGGGATAAATGTAAAATAACGGTATCTATTTTACGAATTCCACATGTCTGGCATAAGCACTATGATTATGTATGGATTCATAATTCTCACATTGTACTTCAAACCAACTAATATTTTCTTGTTGCCTTAATGATAAAACTAAGTCGCGTAGTATATCCTCAACAAATTTAGCATTTTCGTAGGCATATTCTGTCACATATTTTTCATCTTCACGTTTCAGTAATGGATATACAGGACAACTGCCCTGTGCTTCTAGTAATGTTACCAAATCTTCAATCCAAATAAATTGTTCACCTTGATACTTAATTTTCACCCGCATTAAGCCTCGTTGGTTATGGGCACCGTGAACAGAAATTTCTTTACTACAAGGACATAATGAAGTAAAAGGTACATTTACGCCTAACGTAAAATCTAATAGCTCGTCTTTTCTTAATTTTCCTGAAAAAGAACAATCAATATCCAGCATGCTTTTTAGTCCGCTAACGGGTGCCGTTTTTTCAATAAAATATTTAAACTGAATATCCATCTGCGCGTATTCAGCATCCAATCGATTAATGGTATCATTTAAAATAAAATACATTTCACGGCTAGATACCGGTTTTTGACTCCATTCACTTAGAATTTCTATAAATCTGCTCATATGAGTGCCTTTGTATTCTTTCGGCAAATCAACAGTAAGATTGATTTTAGCTAATACAGACTGAAAAGAACCGGCTTTTGTTTTAATCAAAAATGGTAAATATACATCACTGATACCAACGTTTTGAATCGCAATACCCCGGTTATCAGATGTATTTTGAACATCTTTCAAAATTTTATTCACTCCTAGTTGTATATAAAATTGGATCGGCAATACCTGCATCAGCAAAACCTTTTAAACGTAGCAAACAACTATCACATTTCCCACAAGCCTCTTGCCCCCCATTATAACAACTAGTGGTTAACGCAAGTGGAGCATGCAATTTTTGCCCTAACAGTACAATATCTTTTTTACTCAAATGTAATAATGGGGTTTCAATTTTTATTTTTCTTTGCTCTTGTACTCCTGCCTTCGTACTATAGTCAGCTAAATTCTGAAAACGATCAATAAATTCTGGACGACAGTCAGGATAGCCTGAATAATCAAGAGCATTTACCCCAATAAAGATTTTATCAGCCCCAGTGACTTCCGCATAACCTAGTGCATAGCTTAAAAAAATTAAATTTCTAGCAGGAACATATGTAATTGGAATACTAGGGCAATCCATATGACCGGATGGTACAGCCAATTGTTTGTCCGTTAGTGCACTACCGCCAATAGCGTCCATATTTGTGGCAATGACAATATGTTTGTCTACATTATAATGCTCCCCGATTTGTTTCGCACTTAATAATTCACGATCATGACGTTGATTATAATTAAAACTAATAGGAAGAAGTTCATAACCTTCATGATGAGCTACAGCCATACAAACTGTTGAATCAAGGCCTCCTGATAATAATACTACCGCTTTCATATCTTCTTACTCTCCTAATTTCATAAAATTATGCATTCATTAATTCCACAATCGCAATATCTTTATTTTTTTCTAAATCAATAAATTCACCATTTCGCGTACAAACTGTAGGACGTGTTCCCATAAATTGTCCTAAATAGACCACCTCTGCACTACGTCCATCCGTCAATTTCACAATATTACCAATGAAATAATTGCGGACATTATTCAAAAATACAGTACAAACATCAGGATCTAATTTATTATACATTTCGCCAGCCATCTGTTCTACAACTGCGAAAGGAGTAATTTTATGATGATATACTCGATCAGAGCTCATAGCATCATAAGTATCAGCAATCGCAACAACTCTGGCAAACGGATGCAATTTATCTGCTTTTACGCTCAGCGGATACCCACTGCCATCCATACGTTCATGATGTTGTAATACTCCATATATAACAGCAGAAGATAATTTTTTATTATTTTTGATTAATTTGTAGCCTAACGTACTATGTGTTTGCATGATCTTCATTTCTTCTGCCGTTAAGGTATCCGGTTTATTTAGAATATCCAAAGGAATTTGCGATTTACCAATATCATGTAATAATCCCGCTAATACCAAGTCTGTAATTTCACTTCCAGAATAGCCTAACCATTTACCAAGTATTCCGCAGATAACAGAAACATTAATAGAATGTTGAAATGTATAATCATCTTGCGTGCGTACCATTTGTAAATGATTGATTACGCCGACTGATTCAAGCATTGGAAGAACTGCACTATCCGCTAAATTCTTTAGTTCATCAATTGGTGCTTCCTTAAAATATCGCATACTTCCAAATAATTTTTTTGTACTTTCAGTTGTAGCATTGTATTGATCGTAGAATTGTTGTTGTTGTTTGGATACTGGTATAGTAAGTGGAGTCTCTTCCACTACTATAGGGTCATCCGTCTCGTCGCTTATTGCCTCTTGAATAATAATCGAAAATATATCCCAACATTGTAATCCCGTAATCATACTCTGCGTTAAAATGGCGCCTTCTTGTAGCATAACCTGTCCATTTTCAGTCAATACATTTTCACCTATTTGCATACCCGGTACTAAATCATCAGTATTGCATTGTTTTTTAATATATGTAGTCATTTTTATTCCCCTTTTTATAAAATAACGGTCAATTGGAATATTTTGCTATATATCTTTTTGTGCTGCTTCCAACACGATTTGCTGTACTTTTTTTAACGCAATGCCATTTTTGATTGCTAATACCTTGCAATCTTCATATTCAGGAGTGATGCTACATATCTTACCATCATAGGAACTTATTTTAACATGGGCCTGTCCCAAAGGTACAGTAATCTTTATCAATTCTCGTAGAGCCATTTTTCTCTCTACTTTATAATAACGTAACCCAATGGTTGATGTCTCTTTAAATAAGATAGAAATAACTTGATCAAATAAGGAACGATTGACTAATACGGACAATGTTGTTGCGGAACGATTTTTTTTCATAATGATGGGTGTTAGCCAAACATCATATACACCCAACGTTAATAATTTCTCCATCACATATGGAAAAACTTGCGGGCTCAGATCATCAATATTTGCTTCTATTACCATTGTGTCATTGGCAGTGATAGTTGGCGAAGCAATCTCACCTATATGTAAGCGTAATACATTAGGAATTGGCAAGTCTAAGGAGCCTGCACCATACGCTATGGTTTGACTAATAAAATATTCTGGCATATCTCCATATTCCGTTCCTAACGCTGCGATAATCGCTGCACCTGTTTGTGTAACTAATTCCTGATGAATATTTCCATTATAATAAGGAATGTTATTTAGCAATTGTGCTGTAACTGGCGTTGGTATAGGCATACATCCATGATAATCCTGAACAAATCCATTACCAACCTGCAGTTTAGATGTATAAATAGCCTCGATTCCTAGGTAATGTAATCCCAAGGCGGTACCAATAATAGTAACAATAGCATCTGATGATCCAAAATCAATATTATCCATACCAATACCTGATATTTTAGCTTTTGCTTGTGCTAATGTGAGAAATATCTTCTTACTATTTTCTTTGACTTTTTTTGTAAAGAGAGAATGATCAATCATATCAAGAATATCTGATAAATAGCGATGCGTAACATAGTTAGGATCATTATGGTTACACTCTATCGCTACACAGGTTGCGTGAATACCCGATTTCACAACTTTATTAATGCGTAATGTATACCCACTTATAGGCAATGAGGATAATTGTTGCCGTAGTATTTCTTCTGGTAAGCCCGCATCAATGAATGCTCCTAATAGCATACTACCACTAATACCAGCAAAACAATCTAAATATATGACTTTCATACGATCACCTCCTTATACGACTATATTGTTTCATATTTAGATACATTACTATGATATTCATATTGATGCAACAGTATTATTTGTAAAGAAAGACATAAAATATGCCTTTCTAATATATTTCACTTAAATAGCAAAAAATCCTTTTTTAATATTAGTTTTCTAGGAGATTTTGGTGAATAAAGAAAATACATCATTATTTAGCAGTTTATCCAATATACTATGATTATAGACCTACCATATTTCTACTGTTTTACTAAAACATTCACTACGGCATAGTTGCCTTCTACTAAATAATAGTTAAAAATAATAAAGAAAACTTGGTTATCGCCAAGTTTTCTTTATTATAGAGCAGAAATGATTTTAATAGTTGGTTCGTATAATAAATTGATTGTACCATTACTAGTGTCAAGTAAGGGGCGGACTAAATTAGTACGATTGAGTTTTATTACATTCCCCTTTTCTCCATTGTTAAGAGTAACGTTGCTTCCAATCGGATAAGGAACCGCAACTTTGTTAAATGCTTTTACCACATTTGGATCAAAGTGCATTTGATTTCCATTGTTGATAATTTCCATAGCAAGGTATGAAGACAGGCGAGAACGATACACGCGATTCGTAGTTAATGCATCATAAACATCGGCTATAGCGACAATTCGCGACAAAGGATGTATTTTATTTTTTACAATACCCCATGGATAGCCACTACCATCATTCCGTTCATGATGCTGCAATGCCATTAAGATAATGCGATAATCTAGGTTTACATCCTGTTTTAGTATATTATAGCCGAGAGAGGCATGTTCTTTGATGGCAGTAAATTCTGCAAGCGTTAATTTCGCTTCTTTATCAAGAATTCCAGAGGGAATCTTTGTTTTTCCTACATCATGCAATAAGCCGCCCATACCCAATAAACACAATTCATCATCAGATAAACCCATAGCAATACCAATCACGATAGAAAATATGCCCACATTTACACTATGCATAAATAAATAATTACTTATATCGTCAATATTTGTTAAATATAAAAGTGCATTCTTAGACTGCGTTAAAGAATATACCACATCTTCAACGTTAGACTGTAATGTTGTTAGGTGGTTAGCTAAACCATCAGGCGTAGAGAAAGCATCCTTCACATAAGACATTAAATTTAATCGCATTTTCACACTTACTACATCTTCAATGATTGCAAGTTCTTCATTGATTGTTTTATCGGTACGTACCACTACCGAAAGAACTCCATGTTTTTCCAGCAATTTCAATATTTCAGATTTTAATGGTACCCCTGATATCATTAAGATTCTACCATATTCATCAATAACATCTTGTGCTAAGATCATACCTTCTGTTACTGCACTTAAAAATAACTGTTTAACTGTCATCACCTCTCAGTCATAAGAACCCCTTTTGTTACACAATTCTACAAAAAAAAATGCACTTCCTGCTAATTTACATTATTTTTTTTGCAGACTGTCATTGTTTTAATAACAGTCTGCAAAACATTGATTTATATCTTTTTATTGACCGATTGCTCTGCTGACGGATTTTTAAAGTTGTGCCAGAATAATTGTAATTTATCCATGAATATGTACATTTGTGGTACAACAATTAAGGTTAGTATCGTAGAAGTGATTAGTCCGCCAACAATGACGACCCCCATAGAGGAACGCAGTTCTGCGCCAGTCCCCCAGCCAAACGCTACGGGAAGCATGCCAAGAATCATAGCAGCAGTTGTCATCAAAATAGGGCGTAAACGTATAGTACCTGCCTCAAGTAGCGCATCTTCTCTAGAAAGTCCATCGCGTTCTCTTAGCGTATTCGTATAGTCGACTAATAGTATCGCATTTTTGGCTACTAATCCCATTAGCATGATAACACCGATAGCACTCATAATATTAACCGTTTTACCAGTAACCAGTAAACCTAAAATAGCACCAATTAATGCAAATGGTAATGATAACATAATGGTTAACGGATGGATAAAACTTTCAAATTGTGCTGCTAATACCATGTAAATCAAGACAATTGCAATAATCAAGGCCCGTGAAATTTCTTTAAAAGAATCATTCATTGTACGAGTGGAACCAACAAATTTATAGCTATAACCAAAAGGAATATTCATCTGCGATAGCTCATTTTTCGTAGCATTTACAATATCGCCAGCAGAGACACCAATGTTGTTGGCATAGACAATGATTTCGCGTTGACGATCATCACGGTCAATTTCTGTTGGTCCTGAAGTAAATTTAACTTGTGCAATATCTCCAATTCGCACCTGTGTTCCAGATTTTGTAGTTACCCGTATATTGCCGACATCCTCCGGACGTAACCGAAGATTATCCTTAAGGCGAACATTGATGTTGTAATCTTTATCACCGACTCGATAGTGATTGACGGTAACATTACCTGCAAAAGCTGTTTGTACGACATAACCTACAGCATCGGCACTAACTCCTGCTTGGCCAGCTTTCGTGCGATCTAGTATGATTTGTACTTCTGGCTCATAATCACTAGCGGATGTATCTACATCGGATGCACCCTCCACATGGCGCAAGCGCTCTGCCAATTCTTGCGATAACTGTAATAATGTATGCATATCATTTCCACGAATTCCGACTTGGACAGGACGATTATCACCTCGACCACCAGTCGTGGAAGATGGAATGACTGAAATTTTTAGCCCTGTGTAATTACGAAATTGCATGCGCAAAGTATCCATAATTTCCATCATATTCCGCTTGCGTTCACTAGAATCTTTTAGTTTTACTCCAATCATGGCCTTATTTACAGGATTTCCTCCATACCCAACGTTCAAGAAAGCCGTTCTTGTTTCGGATAAGGACAATACTTCTTGTTCGATTGGTTTCGCCATCTCCTGCATGGTTTCAATCGATGTACCTGGCGGGCTTGTCAAATAGATATTAAATTCACCTGAATCATAAGTTGGTTGAAATTCAAAACCAAGAAAAGGAATGAAAAAAAAGTTAATTACCAAGGATATAACCGCGATACTAACAATTAACAAAGGACGTTTTAATGACCAGTGCAAAAAATCTCGATAATGATCACGAATATAATTAAAACCTTCTTCCCATTTATCTAGTCCTTTTTCAACCGTAATATTGATTTTTCCCCAGATCCCAGTTCGAATAATGGCTGCTTCCTTCCCTGATCGTAGCCACCTTGCTGCCAGCATAGGTGTTAATGAAAATGCGACAAATAAAGAAAATGCTACGGCAAAAGCGACCGTTAAGCCAAATTGGCGAAAGAACATACCAATGACTTCACCCATGGAACCTACGGGTACAAATACGGCAAGAATTGATAACGTTGTTGCCAGTACTGCTAATGAAATTTCTACAGTTCCTGAAAGTGCTCCTTCAGCTGGCGAAACGCCTTTTTCAATGTGCCTATGTATATTTTCCACAACAACGATCGCATCATCAATCAAAATCCCTACTGCTAGACTGAGTCCCATTAAGGACATGTTATTCAAGGTAAATCCGCAAACCTTCATTAGAGAGAACGTTGCGACGACGGAGCAAGGAATGGCCAGTGCTCCAATTAGGGTAGCTCTTGTATCACGTAAAAATAGAAAAACAATGAGTACCGCTAAAAGACCACCTATAATCAAGGAATTTTCAACATCTTCCACATTGCTCTTGATATATAAGGAACCGTCACGAACGATTGTGACAGTAACATCACCGGGTAACTCTTTTTCAATTTGTTCCATTTCTGCCTTTACAGCATCTGAGACAGCAACCGTATTGGTTCCTGATTGTTTCAGTACAGAAACTACGATTGATGGTACACCAGCTGTTCTGGCGAATGTTCGTTCTTCTTCAAAAGAATCCCGAACCTCAGCTACATCGCGTAATAAAACCACTTGATTTTTTTGCGTTGTAACGGCAATACTGCCGACTTCATCAACAGTTTTAAATTGTCCTAGTGTTCGTACAACCATCTCATAACCATTTTCTTTTATATAACCACCCGGTGTATTGGCATTCGCACTATTAACAATACTAATAATTTGATCCAAGGTTAGACCATAAGCATCTAGCTTACGAGGATCTATCTTAATTTGAATTTCACGGGAACTTCCTCCGTAGATTGCTACATTACCAACACCATCTAGTTGTTGTAGACGTTGTTTTACGATATCATCAGCCATTTTACGAATTTCCCCTCGAGGACGTTGGCTAGAGGAGAGACTATAAAATACAACCGGTGATGCCGTGATATCATAGCGCTGTGTAACTGGTTCACTGATTTGATCTGGCAAATTTTTACGAATGCCACCCACTTTTTCGCGAACATCAGCGGCCGCCATTCGTGGATCGGTACCTAGTACAAATTCGATTGTCACTTGCGCCATACCAGCTCGCGAAATCGAAGTAATGGTCTTGATACCCGCAACGGCGCTGGCCGCATCTTCAATCGGTTTGGTAACGAGGCTTTCCATTTCTTCTGGTGAAGCCCCTGTCCATTTTACCTGTACAGAAACTAATGGAAACTCTACATCTGGCATCAAGTCAATACCTAGGCGAGGAAGTGATGATAGACCGAAGACTACGAGTACAAGCACTAGCATAGTCGTGAATACTGGTCTATGAATAAAGACCTTTAAAAAGCTCATAGTTGACCAGCCTCCTGAGTGGCTGTAACCTGGACTTTTGATCCATCACGTATCGTATTTTGGCCTTTTACAAACATTAAGTCACCAGCCTTTATCCACGATAATACTC
>Ga0074193_1000801_pt1 | contig 46939 bp, 36 predicted proteins | sample EPASupsiteHSE605_FD_64523 | JGI IMG/M metagenome (GOLD analysis project Ga0074193, IMG submission 64523) | Bioremediated contaminated groundwater from EPA Superfund site, New Mexico - Sample HSE6-05 | ecosystem: Environmental > Aquatic > Deep subsurface > Groundwater > Contaminated ...
AAAGATCAAGGTTAAGAATGTTCAAGGCTACTTCCATGACTATTTCAGTTATGGGGGTGTTGATGATTGTGGCCACCGTGGCCATACTGGCCTACCTGGGATTCCAATCACTTTCATCTTTCATATCGGATGATGCCAGTTCAAATAATGCTAATGAGCAATTAACATCTCTTAGATCAGAGTATTCGAGCCTAAAAACTCAATTTGACAGTGTGAAGGTTCAAGTGCAAAAAAGTTCCAATACTCAATTGAAAGAAGATTATAATGCTGCGGAATTGGAGTTGATTAAAACTCAATCGGCCATTAGTGATGTTGAAAGTGCTATTTCAGTGGGCAAACCTTCTGATGAGGTGACAGCAAGGATTGAAACCGCCAAGTTACAATTAGAAAAGGCTAAATCTAGTTTAACTGGTATAAGATCAAGGATATAAAAACTTAGGATAATGAGTTTAGTCTGGAATATCGTTACAAGTTATGTTTTAAGATATTCAGATTAAACCCAAGGATTATCCTTTAATTCAGCCTATCCTCAGAGGTTCCTAGAACAATTCCCGGAAACAATTCCTCACAGGAACAATTCATCACTAAAACCAATATTATTAATCCATTTTTTTTAATTCTCATTTAAATCAGTTATTAGATCTTATTTTTTTCATTTGGCGCAAGTAAATAACCATATTCTTCTAAGAAACACTAATATAATAAGATTCTAATAACCGGATTCCTAATTTAATAGGGTAATTCAAATTATTTAATTCTGTTTTCCTGCTCTTCTAAAGCCTCTCCCAACTATGTACATTTCCCCACTTTTTTTACGGGAAGATGGTGGTTTGGTGGTTCTAACGGTCTGAAACTTACTTTTAACATCTTTCAGGAGTTCAGGATATCCTTCCCCCTGAAAAACCTTCATAATCATATTACCTTTATATTTAAGGACACTGTCACTTATCTGTAGCACAGTTTGCGCCAGATCTATGACTCTAAGCTGATCCAGATCCTTGATCCCCGATAGTTTAGGAGCAGCATCGGATATTATCACCTGGGCCTTGCCCTGCAAGGTACGTTTAATCTCGTTAATAGTCTCTTCCTGAGTGAAATCCCCTTTTATACCCCAAAAATTTTCTTCAGGGAATGGTTTAATCCAGTTAAGGTCCACAGCAACAACTAAACCATCTTCACCTGCTGCTTCAAGGGCTACTTGGGACCATCCGCCCGGAGCTGCACCTAAATCAACCACGGAATCTCCTTTTTTAATGATTTTGTATTTACGATTTAATTGTAGTAGTTTAAAGGAAGCTCTGGAACGATAATCCTGTTTTTTAGCTTTCTTATAATACTCATCATTCTTATGTTCTTGATTCCAGTTATTCATTTATTACCTTTCTCCTTTAAAGTTAAGTGCTTTACAGATGGGATCTCCAATTTTAACTATCTTAGCATCTAATTTACCTTCTTCAAGTTCTATAATCATTACTGATGGGTCTGATAGTCGAGGCACGGTGGGGCTTCCGGGGTTAAGCAGTAACATGTCGGGCAATTCCTTGATGAATGACCAGTGGGTGTGGCCGGTGATAAGAACTTCCACTCCCATTTCCAAACCAATATAATGTAACTGCTGGGTATCCCCCCTGGGATACACTTCTCCATGTGCCAAACCAAGTTGGATGCCTTCTAAATCCAATTTTTCTCTTTTAGGGAGCTTTAATCCCTGGTAACGATCCATGTTACCTTGAACACAGATAGTGGGTGCTATTTCTTCCAGCTGATCTTTAACCTGGAGTGAAACAAGATCTCCAGCATGTAATATGAGATCTACATTTTCAAAAACTTCAAAAACCATTTCAGGGATATTACTGGATCTTTCTGGAATGTGGGTGTCTGAAATAACGCCAATTATCATTTACATCTCCTAAAATTCTTTTTAGATTTTTAATGGTTATTTTTTTAGTTTTTTTCTTGAATTCGTTAATTAGAAATTGAGAGTAGTATTAACCATTTCCAATCAAGATCATCACCTAGACTGGTCTGACCTGGTTAAAATATATTCATAACTTGGTAGTGGTAATTTATTATTTATTGCTGGGTTGTTTACCAGTGATATTGCATTAATATAATATGTACCATATTCTACCATATTATTTATAATCCACATATCAAATTATATTGGACGATATATTATGTTGATCTGAACAAGGTTAGTTATTATTAACCATTGAGTAATTATTATTTAAGTGATTTTCATGCACGAAGTTATAGTATGCGAGAAACCTAAGGCATCTGAAAAGATTGCTGGTGCCATACCTGGAAAAGCAGTAAAGAAGAGTTATAAAAAGGTACCCTACTATGAAATAGAAGACGGTGGGAAAAAAACCACAGTTCTTTCTGCTGTAGGCCATTTATACTCTTTATCTCCCTTAAAAAAGGAAAAGGGGCGTATGTTTGAAGTGGGATGGGTCCCACTCTATGAAAAGGATAAAAGTAAAAAGTATGTGAAAAATTACATCGACGCCATTAAAAAATTCTCAAAAAATGCAGACCGATTCATACATGCCTGTGATTACGATATTGAAGGCACATTAATAGGATTCAATGCTTTGAAGTATGCCTGTGGTGAGGGAAGTATTGATAACGCGGTACGTATGAAGTTCTCCACTCTTACTAAGGAGGATCTGCTAAAAGCATACAATGAACCAATTGACCTTGATTTTAACCAGGTCGACAGTGGAGAAGCCCGGCATGTTCTGGACTTTATCTTCGGAGTTAACATATCCAAAAACCTCACTGATTCAGTGATGAAAGCCACCAGTCGTTACATTCAACTATCTGCTGGCCGAGTTCAAACCCCAACACTAGCCATCCTGGTTGAAAGGGAGAAAGAAATACAGAGCTTCATCCCAGAACCATACTGGCTCATAAAGGCTAAAATCGAAGGAAATATACTTGCTGATCATAAGAAGGGTAAAATCTTCGATAAAAAACTGCAAGAGGAGATACTCGCAGATTGTGAGGGTAAAGATGCCAGGGTAAGTAAAATTGGTATTAAAGAAACCCCCCAGTTACCTCCGGTTCCATTTGACTTGGGTTCCTTGCAGTCTGAGGCCTACGGAGTTTTTGGTTTCAGTCCCAAGAAAACCCAATCCATTGCCCAGAATCTCTATGCAGAAGGATACACTTCCTATCCACGTACATCATCCCAAAAATTACCACCCAGCATTGGATACAAGAAGATACTGGGACAATTGAAAAAGAATGCTGCATTCAAAAAACAGATTGAAAAGCTCAAAGAACCAATCAAACCTCGTGAAGGTAAAAAAACTGATGAAGCTCACCCTGCTATCCACCCCACAGGATTAGTTCCCAAAGGTCTGGGAAGGGATTATCAAAAACTCTATGAACTCATCGTGTACCGGTTCATAAGTGTATTCGGGGAGAATGGCCTCATGGAAACCATGAAAACCGAACTGGATATTGGGGGTCAGGAATTCAGCTTCAGTAGGAAAAGAATGGCAAAAATGGGATGGAGAGAACATTACCCCTACCGTAAAGTGGAAAATGATGAATTCCCTGCACTCAAAGAGGGGGACTGCCTGGATGCCCGGGCTTATTCCGAGGAAAAAGAGACCAAACCTCCAGCACGGTACAATCAGGCTTCACTCATAAGGGAACTGGAAAAACGTGGTCTTGGAACCAAATCAACCCGTGCTAATATTATATCCATCTTGTACGACCGGAAATACGTTGAAGGTCAAAAGATATCTGTCAACCAGTTGGGTGAACACCTCATTGACACCCTCAAAAAATACTCGGAGAAAATAACCAGTGAAGAACTTACTCGAGAATTTGAAACCAAATTAGAGGGAATAATGAAGGCTGAGGTTAAAAAGGATGAAATAATAACTGAAGCTAAAGCAGAAGTAAGTTCAATACTGGATGATATTGATGCTAACAAGATGAAAATCGGGGAAGAGCTTTACGCAGCCTACCGGGAAAGTATGATCGTGGGCAAGTGTAAATGTGGTGGTAACCTTATCATGATCAACTCACCCAAGGGTGGTAGCTTTGTGGGCTGCACTTCGTATCCCGATTGTAAATCAACTTATTCCATGCCCCGGGGTGCTACTGTTCTTAAAACAAAATGTGAGGAATGTGGCCTTCCCATGATTTCCTTCGGAAAACCAAGGCAGAGGGCCTGTATGGATCCTAAATGTGGACGTGATGGTGAGGAGCCTCTGCAGAACGAAGTGGTTGGTGTCTGCCCGGATTGTGGCAAGGATCTCATTAAAAGAAGGGGAAGGTACGGTGAGTTTGTGGGGTGCAGTGGTTTCCCAAGATGTCGCTACACCCGTTCACTGGAAGAAAAACAGGACCAAAAATCTGAGAAAACTTGAAATTAATTTTTCCATCATTTTTTTGGGATTTCTCATTATTTTTTTCCATTTATCTCCTTTTTAATCCATTTATCTCTCTTTTAATCTGTTTCATCATCAAATATGAAAATATCGTCGATTCTAGCCCCTAAAACCTTTGCTATGTCATGGGCTAGTTTTAGAGATGGGTTATATTTCCCCTTTTCAAGGAAGACTATAGTTTCTCTTCTAACACCCACTTTATCCGCTAACTGGGCTTGAGTAAGGTTATGGCGAGCCCTATATTCTTTTATCCTGGTTTTCATTAGTCATCGCCCTTTGGTCATGTGAATTTAATCTACGTCCCCTTTACGGCTTAAAATTGTGTTAGCGATTAGCATGGTAGAGGTCATGACAAAGATGGTCACTCCCATTAATTCAATGGGGTTATGTATGTTTTGCGCCCAGTGCATGGTTATTACCAGGAAAGAGATGAATACTAAAGTTATATACCATGAATAGGTGGTGGCAAATGTTCCTATTTTCCTTAAACGTTCATCCTGGGCTTTTTTGTCCATTCCGACGTAGGTGAAAAAATTAGCCATATAGGCGGTTATACCTAACAGGAGGATAACCGCCAACAAGTCGCTCATGGTCTTGGTGGCCATCATCATCAGCCCGGAAACCATCAAAGCAACGGATCCAAGCCATATACTTACATTGTATACATTGTAATTTCTACCTTCATCAGAATCAGAGTGTTCCTGTTTATTTTTTTCTTTGCCTATTTTATGGGACACTGGCACCAGGAATAGTAGGAAGAATACAAAAAACACGTAATAAATCTGATTTTCCATGATATATCCTAAAAATCCTAAAACACCAAGTAGTCCCCAGAAATAATTGAATTCCGTTTTCATTATTTCACCTTTTTTTGAATCCAGATGTTGTTTATTTGCAACATTATGTTATCTATTTTAAACATATTGTTAGATTTTTATAACATTATGTTTGATAGATCTAACATCATAGTATTTAAGTCTTACGCTATCGACTGATAATATGATGCATAATGATTCGAAAAGGAATAATAATGGCACATAATGGTTTAATATTGCTAATATTTTCATTAATGGTATTTCATGGTAAATCGGAGAACTTAATTTGAGATTTGCCTGTTTAAAATCATATGGAAACTAATTCCGGATGTATATCTCCAATGCTGAAAATTTTCAAAACTTATATTTTAAATAGTTAAAACATTCCAATATAAGATAAATAGACAAACACGTTTACAAATCAATCCTAATTTAGAAAAAAAGGTCAGCGGGGAAAAAATAATATGGACGCAAAGAACATTTTAACTAAATTAAAACCAATCATAATAGTCCTACTTCTATTTTCTTTTGTATTCTTCCTCCGAGCGGAGGCATCTGGCATTCCTGGAGTGCCAGACCAGATGAAAGCATACTTCCAGGAGGATACGGGTCTTCCCTACTTCAGTGAGATGGATTCATATTACAATTATCGTTTAACTGAAAACTTCGTGGAACATGGCTCCTTAGGAGATACCATAATAAATGGTACAGATTGGGACCTGCATTCCTACTTCCCTCCCGGAAGATCTGCAGAATACCCACCCCTACTTATCTGGATCACGGCATTCTTTTACCACATAGCCAATTTATTCGGGGATTTCCCCTTACTGGTGGTCAGCTTCTGGACATCATCAATTATAGCTTCACTCTGTGTTATACCGGCTTATTTCTTCATAAAGGGTATAAGCAATGAGTACGGGGGCATCGCCGCCGCACTTTTAGTGGGAGTATCCACATTCTATTTCTCCCACACCTTCGCTGGTTTCTTCGACACCGACATGTTCGCTATGATCCTACCCCTTCTGGTGGTATGGTTCTTCAGCGTTAGTATTACCGCCACTGAAAGTCGTAAAAAAATGTTATACGCAGTTTATGCTGGCATTGCTATGTTAATATTCTCCCTGGCCTGGCAGGGCTGGTGGTACATATTCTACCTGGTGGTGGGGGTCACCGTCCTGTACATGCTGATCTCCAGGTATCTGTTTGAAATGGATAGCTTCCAATCTTGGAGGGGATACTCCAGCAAGAAGGAATGGTTACTGGAACAACCCGTACTACTCCCCCTGATCATATTCGTGGTTTTAAGCTCGGCTATGATGTTCCTATTCTGGGGAAATTCATTCTTCACTTCCCTCACCGAACCGCTAAGTGTAATCCAACTTCAAGCAGCAACACAGACCAGTGCATACCCTAACGTATTCATATCGGTAGGTGAACTGCAAATTCCAAGTCCAGCCATAGTGGTGCAGGATGTTGGTGGAATATTCCCATTCGCCTTCGGAATAATGGGACTGCTACTGATCTTCTGGAACTTGCGGATCAAAAAAGCCAGGGGAAAAACAAAGACCAAAACCAAAATTTCTAAGAAAGAAAGAAAAGCAAGAAGGAAATCCAGAAGGAGAAAAGAAGAACCACAGGAAGTTAAACCAGAACAAACAGGGTTAGATGACATAATTCCTCCTGAAAAGAGGGCTAATTATTTGTACTATGCCATCCTTTTCTCAGTATGGTTATTAATCACTGCTTACGCTTTCACTAAGGGTGTAAGGTTTGTGGAAGCATTTTCACTCCCTATAGCACTTTGTGCAGGAATTTTTGTGGGATTCAGTGCTGATTATCTGAAAACCCAGATCAAACGGCCATTATACCATACCATTGCCATGGCTTTAATACTGGTTGTGGTGTGTTTTGCTCCGGTAAGTTCTGCAAACACAATTTCTAACTCCGTAATTCCTGGAACTGATGATGCCATGGTTGATACACTCAGCTGGGTAAAGAACAACACTCCTTCCAATGCAATAATGACTTCCTGGTGGGATTTCGGGCACCTATTCGCCACCAAGGCAGATAGGGGAGTTACCTTTGATGGGGGTTCCCAGAACAACGCCCGAGCATACTGGGTTGGTAAAGCATTATCTACTAATAATGAAGCCCTCTCTGCGGGAATACTTAAGATGCTGGCTTCCAGTGGGGATAATGGTTATAATGCCCTGGAAAACTATACCAATAACACTGGTAAGACTGTGGAAATCATGGACAAGATCCTGGTAGCTGATAAAACTTCAGCTCAGAATATAATGACCACCCAATATGGACTCACCACTGCACAGGCCCAGAATGTTTTACAATACACCCATCCGGCAAATAGCACGCCAAGTCTGTTTGTAACCAGCCTGGATATGGTGGGTAAAGCCGGTTGGTGGTCCTACTTTGGAAACTGGAACTTTGACAGTAAAAATTCCACTAACTACATCTATTCCCTGGCTCAGGCCAATGCCACCACGGAGAACAACGTAGTCACCATCCAGGGCCAGAACAATGTAACGGTCCAGATCAATGGTACCAGTGTCACTGGAGGTTTACAGGTTAAGAACAAGATCGTCCCACCTCATCGCCTGGTAATAGTTACCGATGGCACTACTGCGGTGGATACAGTTGTTAACAACCAGAGCACATTTTCCATATTAGTGGTTAAACAGGATGATAACCTGTTTGCAGTGGTCATGAACAAGGAACTGGAAGATTCCATGTTCACCAGGTTGTTCTTTATGCAGGGAGCTGGATTAACCCACTTTAAACTGGCTCATAAGGAACCTGCTAAGGGAATATCAGAAGTTATGGTGTGGAATGTGAGTTAAATAACCCATTCCCCCACTTTATTTATTTTCAATTAAAACCTTTTTAAGTGGAAAATCAATACTAGAATGAGTGTAAGTTTTTAAGATGATTGCACTACAAATAGTATTATAAGAAATTTTTTAGAATATTGATAATTTAGAATATTGATAATCATATTCTTATTTTAAAGTGAGCTTTATGGACATCGAAGACAGGATCCGCAAGATCGAAGAGGAGATCACCAAAACCCCTTATAACAAGGCCACATCCCACCATATTGGGAAACTAAAGGCAAAAATCTCCAAGTTAAGGGAGGAATCAATTAAGAGAGGTTCATCATCCACTAAGGGAAGGGGGTTTACCCTCAAAAAGAGTGGGGATTCAACGGTGGTTCTGGTGGGGTTCCCTTCAGTGGGAAAATCCACCATACTCAACCAACTCACCAATGCCCAGTCCAAGATTGGGGCCTATGAGTTCACCACCCTGGACGTGATTCCCGGGGTTATGGATTACCGTGGAGCCCAGATACAGATATTTGACATTCCCGGAATAATCACCGGAGCTTCCAAGGGAAAGGGAAGAGGAAGGGAAATCCTTTCAGTGGCCCGGAATGCTGACCTTATAGTGATGGTTCTGGATGTTTTCAACCCTCACCACCAGAATCTAATCCTGGATGAACTCCTTAACATTGGAATCAGGCCCAGTCAGAAGGCTCCTGATGTAACTGTCAAACGCAGGAAACTGGGTGGAGTCAAAGTAGCATCCACAGTACCTCTAACCCACATGGATGAGCGAACCATCCGCTCTATACTAAACGAGTACGGTGTGCACAGTGCCGATGTACTTATCAGGGAAGATGTTACCGTTGATCGTTTCATAGATTCACTGGACAACAGTATTGTATACATTCCCCTTCTCCTGGTGGTGAACAAGATCGACCTGGCAGGGGCATCTTACCTGGAGGAACTTCAAGAAAAAATGGGCGATGCACTTTACATTGCTGCAGATAAGGGAATGATGATAGATGAGCTTAAAGAAGAAATTTTCGACCATTTAAAACTAATCCGAATTTATCTAAAGCCACAGGGTAAGAAAGCTGACATGGAAGAACCTTTAATTGTGAGAAAAGGTTCCACCGTGGAAGACGTTGCTGGTAAATTACACCGGGATTTCCTTAAAAACTTCCGACATGCAAAGATATGGGGGAATTCCGTAAAATTCCCTGGTCAAAAAGTAGGATTGGAACATGTAATGGAAGATAAGGATGTTTTACGTTTAATCATAAAGAAATAAATCTGTGAGTAAATCTTTGTGAGTAAATCTTTGTATGCTCATTAGAACAATAAAATAATCGAGAAATCATCATTTAATTGTTAAAATCAATTATTAATCACAACTGTATGAGGTGGAAAAATGAAACTGGATGATATCATAGTCTCAAAGGGAATAGTTGCCGGATACATGGAAGAATTACTGGATTACATGGAAATGGACGTGGCTATAGCTGGGGGAGGACCCTCCGGACTCACCGCCGGATACTACTTGGCCAAAGCAGGACTAAAAGTGGCTTTGTTTGAGAAAAAACTCAGTATGGGTGGTGGAATGTGGGGTGGGGGTATGATGTTCAATAAGATCGTGGTCCAGGAAGAAGGAAAACGAATCCTGGATGAAATGGGCATCCGCAGCCAGGAATACGAGAAAGGATATTACTTAGCAGACTCCATAGAATCAGCTTCCACAATCTGTTCCAAAGCCTGCCAGGCAGGGCTCAAAGTCTTCAACCTAATGGAAATCGAAGACGTGATGATCAAAGGGGAAGGTGTGGAAGGGCTGGTAATCAACTGGAGTCCGGTTGAAATGGCAGGATTACACGTGGATCCCATCACCCTCGGAGCCCGGGCAGTGATCGACGCCACAGGACACCCCTGTGAAGTGGTGAAGGTCCTGGAAGGGAAAATGGAAGCACAACTTGAAACTGAAACCGGTAAAATCATGGGAGAAAAATCCATGTGGGCCGATGTAGCGGAAAAGAACATAATGGGCAACGTTGGTGAAGTTTACCCGGGTATGTACGTTACGGGAATGGCAGCCAATGCCGTGCACGGTTCACCACGCATGGGCCCTATCTTCGGGGGTATGCTTCTATCTGGAGAAAAGGTGGCGGAGATGCTCATTGAAAAGCTGAAATGAGAAAAAACAAATTGGATAACAATGGTTATTTAAATCAAAATGTAAAATAGGGTTATTCAATCACCAACAATTAATAATGGCTAAAAAATGATTTTACTCCTTACCGGAACTCCCGGAACTGGCAAAACCACTATTTCCCGCCTTCTGGCTGAAAAGCTAGATTACCATTTGGTGGACATCAACCAACTGGTTGATGAAAAACATCTCTACACTGGTTTAGACCCTGAAAAAGACTATAAAATTGTGGATATGAATGCTCTAGAAGAAGAACTTTTCAAGATCGTAGATGCTCATGATCCTGAAAGTGATTCTGATGAAAAGCATGGCATAATCATAGAAGGACACCTCTCCCATTATTTCCCAAAAGCTGATCTGGTGATGGTATTCAGGACCGAACCACATATCCTTAAGGGAAGACTCCAAAAAAGAGGCTGGAAAGAGACTAAGATTCGTGAAAACCTGGAAGCAGAGGCCCTTGATATTTGCACATGGGAAGCCCACCAGGTACATGGCAACCAGGTAAATGAAATTGAAACCACCAAAATAACTCCTGAAGAAACAATTAGCATTATTTCAGAAATAATTAATGGAAATAAATCTTTCCCGGTTGGTAATATTGATTTTTCAGGATATTTATCCGGATAATGTGTATGGGGGCCACTAAAATCTTGGTAACCTTTTGTAGGGAAAGCTTTTTAAGGGGTAAAAAGATAAACTAAAACATTATTCTTAAGTACATTCACAGTTTTTAGGAATCAACCCTAAAATTCACATTATGATGAAACTTAAGATCTCCGTATTCTGGCATTTCTAATGTTCCACAAGGGGTATATACGTTGAGAAGGGGAAGAAGACCGCGATGGATGATAAAAATAGCTCTCGAGCGTATGGAAATCCTCTTACAACGTGCTGATGAAGAATTCGCTCTTCACCCCGAACGTTCTCATAGATACGTGGAAATGGCCCGAAAAATAGCCACCAAGTACAACCTGAAGATGCCATCCTCATGGAGGGGAAGGTTCTGCCGGAACTGTAATAAATTCTTGAAACCTGGTTCTAACTGTCAGGTTCGTTTGAAAGACTCAATGGTTAACATAAAATGCATGGAATGTGGAGAAATCATGAGAAAGCCTTATATTCAAGAAAAAAAGGCAAAACGGAGGAGTAAAATTGAATCCCGCACATTCCAAGAAGGAACTGATGCATAGATCCCTTTCAACCATCACTCTTAACATAGGCAAATCCGGAGTTAACTCCGGGGTTATGGATGAAATTAACCGCCAACTTAAAGAAAGAGAAGTGGTCAAACTCAGATTTTCCAAGGGTATATCCATGGAGAAAGAAAACTATATTACCCACATCATCGAAAAATCAAATGCTAAACTCATTGATTTTAGAGGTAACGTTGCAGTAATCTTCAAAAAAAAGAGATAATTAGGAGGATAATATGACTACAATTTACGATGTACCTGCCGACTCGCTCATTAGCCAAGTCGCCAAAGAATTAAGTGAAAACAAAAAGATAACCCCCCCCGAATGGACTCCATTCGTCAAAACAGGGGTTCATAAAGAAAGAAGACCAGAAAACCCGGACTGGTGGTATGTGCGATGCGCATCCATACTTCGCAGGGTTTACATAGACGGTCCAGTGGGAATAAACAGTCTAAGAACTTACTACGGTGGGAAGAAAGACAGAGGCACCAGCCCTGAAAAATTCAGGCGAGGTAGTGGTTCTGTAACTCGAACAGCCCTTCACCAGTTAGAAGACGCAGGTTTCGTTGAAAAACGAGAAGACGGTCGTGTGGTTACCCCTGCTGGAAGGTCTTTCATGGATAAAGCATCCTTCGAGTTAAAAAAAGATATTCCTGAACTGGCAAAATATTAATTGAATAACCATTTTGCATGCTTAGTAGGACCGGAGGTATTAAATGAGTGATATTGAGGAAATAAGGCGTAGGAGAATGCAAGAACTGCAACAGCAGGCAGCGGCTCAACAGCAAGCTCCAGATGCCCAATCCCAGGAACAAATGCGCAGGGAGATGGAAGCTCAGAAGAGACAGGCAATGATGCAAATACTCACTCCTGAAGCACGCAGTCGCCTGGCTAACCTCCGTCTCACCAAACCCGAGTTCGTGGATCAAATTGAACTGCAGCTTATCCAATTAGCCCAGATGGGCCGGGTGCAGTCAAAAATTACTGATGAGCAACTTAAAGAGTTACTCCGCAAACTAGCAGGTCAGAAAAGAGATATTAACATCACTTGGAAATGAAAGCCGCGGTACTCTATAGCGGGGGTAAAGACAGCTCATTAGTGGCGGTCATGCTAAAACGCTTAGGATACCAGGTGGAACTCTTAACCGCCAATTTTGGTTTTTATCCCTCCTGGAAATCAGCAGCAGAATCTGCAACTTCTTTAGGATTTAAACACAGTATTCTGGAAGCAGACTCCCATCTTCTGGAGGGAGTGGTGGACATGATCATGGATGATGGATTTCCAAACCATGGAATTAACCACCTGCACCGGGAAGTTCTGAAACTGGCCGCAGATAAATATCCATTAGTAGCTGATGGCACCCGAAGAGATGATAGGGTTCCTAAGCTAAATTCAATGGAAATACAAAGCCTTGAAGATTCTAAAGGGGTTCAGTACTTGAACCTTGCAGGATGGGGTCACAAAACCATAAACCAGCTGTCAGAGCAATTTTTCAACTTGGTGAAAGAGCCCACCAGTATGGAAAACAATTCTGACTATGAGATTGAAATAAGATTTCTTATAACCAATCGTGAAGGTGAGGAAGCAGCTAGTAACTTATTCCCACCACACACACAATCAAGAGTAATAGGATGGAGAGAAGATGAGCAGAAATAGACCATTAGCCAAAAAGTTAAGAATGGCAAAGGCAGGCAAGCAGAACAGGCGAGTGCCTCTATGGGTTATGATGAAGACCAACCGTAAGGTCAGAACTCACCCGAAGATGAGACACTGGAGAAGAAGTAGTCTAAAGGTATAAATATTGAATATGAGGAGTGAACAGAGATGGAAAGAGTTTACGTTATACCCCTTCGGGATGCAAAAACAGCTCCCCGTACCAAAAGGTCACCTAAAGCAACCCGTGTGGTAAGGGAGTTCATCCAGAAACACATGAAATCCGATGATGTCAAAATGGACGAATCGGTAAATGAAAAAATATGGGAAAGGGGCATTCAAAAAATACCCCCTAAGATCAAAGTTAAGGCAACCAAAGAAGAAGATGGTTCCGTTCTGGTCACCCTAGCTCAGTAGGTGGCTCCTATGATTAGGAGAGTTAATCTGGCAGGCAATCCCAACCTCGGTGTTTCCATTGCAGCCACAGATAAAGTGGCTCTGGCACCACCTAACCTGGGAGAAAAAATGGTGGGAGTGGTTGAAGAATCACTTCAGGTCCCGGTAATAAAAACCCCCATCAGTGGAAGTAGCCTTGCCGGTGCCCTGGCAGTAGGAAACTCCAGGGGATTTGTGGTATCCAGATATGCCTTTAACACAGAGGTAAACGCCATTAAGGAATTTGGGTTAGAAGTAGAAAGGATACCGGACCGACTCACTGCAGTGGGTAACATCATCCTGGCCAATGATCAAGGTGCAGTGGTAAATCCACTACTCTCTGATGAAGCAGTGGATGTGGTCTCTGAGACCCTGGATGTGGAAGTAGTTCGAGCCAGTATAGCTAATTTCAAGATCACCGGATCAGTGGCTGTTGCCACTAATAAAGGCGCATTGGTCCATCCATCCGCAACATCAGATGAATTAGAATTCCTGGAGAAGACCATGAAAGTTCCTGTAGATGTGGGAACCGTGAACCAGGGAACAAAACTGGTGGGCGCAGGTGCAGTGGCCAACTCCAATGGAGTGCTGGTGGGCGAAAAGACTACCGGTCCGGAAATGGCAAGAATAGAAGAATCATTAGGTTTTCTTGAGGAATTATTATGAAGACAAAAATATTTAGAGTGCAAGGTAAATTCATCATGGGCGACAGGTTCAAACCATTCACCAAAGAACTGAAAGCCATGGGTGAAGATGATATTAAGGAGAAAATTTACTCCGAATTTGGTAGCAAACATCACATTGTACGCAATCAGATACACATTCAAAAGATAGAAGAAATCTCTGCTGAAGAAGTTCAGGACACACTTATAAAAGCACTGACTTCGGAGTGAACAACATGGAAGACCGACAAAGGCTGGAAGAGATTATAAACGAACTCAACGCCTACAAGGCACAGGCTGACATGTTGAACCAGCAGGTGGAAACCCTTAAAACCACCATAGCCGACCTGACCATAGCCCAGGAAACCCTGGATGTTATTAAAGGTAAACAGTCCCCTGAAACTCTGGTGCCAATTGGTGCTGGTTCATTTCTAATCACCGAAATCAAGAACACTGAAGAGGTTATTGTTGGTCTCGGATCCGGCGCTGCGGTTAAAAAAAATATAGATGATGCTAAGGAAAGCATTGAAGAGCAGAAGAAAGAGCTGGATAACATCATGCAAAAAATGATGTCCGATCTTCAGAAGATCAGCCAGATCATAACTCAGAAAAGCCCCGAAGCTGAAGCACTCATCCAGAAAATTGAGGGCACACCAGGGTAACCACTTACCCTACATTTTTATTTCTTAACATTCAAAAAAGAAATTCCTGAATCCCATATTTTAATATTTTAAATTTACAGCATCCCCTTAAGGAGTTGATCTTTTTGTTTGAATCTCTGAAAAAGAAGTTTTCCGGAACCATTGGAAAGATTTCTGATCAACTATCTTCCGAAGAAGAAGAACTTGCTAAAGAAAAAGCAAAAGCTTTAACGGAAGATGAAAAAGTAAAAAAACCTAAAACCACTTCCAGTGAAAAAACCGAAGGTGAAAAGGTTAAAACTACTTCAGGGAAAAAAGATAAAATTTCTGGAGAAGATAAATCAGATTCCGAAGAAGGGAGTGTAGAAAAAAAATCCCGATTTTCCTTCCTCCGCAGAAAAACAGACTCTGAAGATGAAGATTCCAAACAGGGAGAAGTGGGGGATGTTTCTGATGAGGAAAAAGATTCTAAAACATCCACATCTGATTCTTTGAAGGAAACAATTGCTGTTAAAGATGAGGGAGAACCTCTAAAAGATGCTGAAGATGAACCTTCAGGTTTATTCACCTTCGCCACCCATAAAACCATATCTGAAAAAGATATTGATGATATTCTTTTTGAACTGGAATTAGCCCTCCTGGAGGGTGATGTTGCCATGGAAGTGGCAGAACAAATTATAAAATCAGTCAAAGAAGATCTAGTGGGTCGTAAAATAAAAAGAAGAAGTGACGTGGCCGAATTCACCCGTGATGCCCTTAAAAAGGCAATATCTGATATCCTGGTTGTTGATGGGCCTAACTTAAAAGAACTGGTCCGGGAAGCCAGAAAAACTGGTGAACCCCTTAAGGTAATGTTTGTGGGTGTTAATGGGACTGGTAAAACCACCACCATCTCTAAAATAGCTGATCATTACGTTAAAGAAGGTTACACTCCAGTTATTGCTGCTTCAGACACATTCCGTGCAGGGGCCATTGAACAAATATCCCACCATGCTGAAAAAGTGGGAGTGAAGATCATCCGCCACCAGAAAGGTGCCGATCCTGCGGCAGTGGCTTATGATGCAGTGGAACATGCTCGGGCCAAGAAGAAGGAACTGGTACTAATAGACACTGCTGGACGAATGCAGACCAACATTAACCTTATGGATGAAATGAAGAAGATCCAGAGGGTGGTAAAGCCGGATCTAGCCATATTTGTTGGGGATGCACTTACTGGTAACGATGCAGTGGAACAGGCCCGTAAATTCGATGATGCAGTGGGTGTTGATGGGATCATACTCACCAAAGCAGATGCTGATGCCAAGGGTGGTGCAGCACTATCCATTGGTCATGTTATAAATAAACCCATCCTCTTTTTAGGTGTTGGCCAGGGTTACGGCGATATTATGGAGTTCCATCCGGACTGGATGGTGGAACAGGTTTTAGGGGATTAAATACTCTAATTAACCACATATCTGCCCTAATAAACTAATTATTCAGTTTTTTCTTAATTATCCTTAATTTATTCTATTTATTATTTTAACCCCCATTTCAATATTTGATCCCTTATTTTCCCATCTAATTCCTATTTATAGTTCTATCCTTTATTCTTTCATATAATCCAAAACCCGTCATCTACTTTTTACCACCATACACTCCAAACATGTAATATTTCCACACCACATCCACCTCATGGAATCCTGCTTCCTGTAACCACTGGATATGGCTTGATAATGGTGCGGGAAAGTCTTCTTCACGATGCTTGGGTAACCATATTTTTTCTACTTCTTCCTGGCTGTGATTTTCCAGCATGAACTCCACCCACTTATCCAGGTAGGTCTCTTTCAGGTAAGAACTGCTTCCCAGGACAATATCTGCATTGTAGAACACTCCCCCTACCTTTAAGAAGCTATTAATTCTACGGTAGAATGATTTTTGTTCCTGTGGCTGGAGGTGATGCAGTGCCAGAGAGGACACCACTGCATCATAATCCTCTTGAAATTCCAGATCACGGAAATCAGCTCTAATAAACTCTAAATCATTGTAAGGAGAGAGCTTGGATTCTGCCATTTTTATCATGTTCTCTGCCAGGTCCACACAAGTTATATGCCCATGGGGGAACCGCTTTTTAATTTCTCTGGAGATGTTTCCAGTGCCACAGCCCAGATCCAGAACTTTAATCCTTTCTTTCCTGTGAAATGGAAGTGTTAAAACCAGAGAATTAACCATATCCTCGTAAAAGGGAATTATAGTTCTTATTAATCCGTCAAATATCTCAGCTTCCTTTTCAAAATGGTCTTTCACCTGTTTCATTCAATCACCATGATTTAATTAATTAAGATAATAGATCATTAATTTAGATTTTAAAAAATTTATTTAAGACCATGGGTAATGCCATGTCTATTTATTAAGTGTTGATCCCAACCTATCTAACAAATTCCCACAATAAGACTTATTAAAATGATAGAAAGATTAAGGCTTACTGGAGAATTTTAGGCATTAAAGGAGACCTCCCAATGTTAGGTGAAACAGAACTTATAAAGCTATTCCCTGAATTTAAAGAACTGGTACAACCATCTGGAATTGATTTGAAGGTGGATGAAGTTTACAGGCAGAAAGGACCAGGATCTCTAATTGATAATGAGAAAGATCTTCCTGAACTGGAAAGACTGGAACCACCCATCTACACCTTGGAACCAAAAACCGCTTACAATGTAACCATTGACCGGAAGATTAAAATCCCTAAAGGTTATTCCATGCTGTATGTGCCCCGTTCAACACTCCTGCGTTCTTTTATAAGCATCCACACTGCAGTAGGTGATCCTGGTTTCTACGGTACACTGCAATTTCTACTGGTGAACCAGGGAGAATATCCTTTCACACTAAAACGTGGTGAAAGAATTGCCCAGGGCGTTGTCTTCTCTGTGGAAGGTTCCGGGGAGTACAAAGGCAGTTACCAGGAAGAAGAAATAAAATAAATCGATATTAATAATATAGGAGAAATAAATAAAAGGAATAAGTGAATGGATGTAGGACCTTACTTAGGGTAGATAGTTTTTATCAAGATGTATGATCCATTTTTCGTTTTTTATTCCACTTGCATTTTTTTTTAAACGGCATTATCCAGTTCATCCACAGCTTCAGGATTAGCTAGGGTACTTATATCACCCACATCATCCCCTTTAACCTTGGCCTTAATCACCCGACGCATGATCTTACCGGAACGGGTTTTAGGAAGATCATTAACGAAATTAACGCAGGCCGGGCTGGCTATCGGGCCGATCTCTTTCCGCACATGTTCCCGGAGGAAGTGTTTCATCCTGGGGCTGGGTTTGAATCCCTCTTTCAGGGTGATGAAACTGCAGATTTCTTCCCCCTTAACCGGGTCTGGTTTTCCCACCACCGCAGCCTCAGCCACAGCATCATAACTCACCAAGGCAGATTCCACCTCAGCGGTGCTTATCCGGTGCCCTGCAACATTCAAAACATCATCTTCCCGACCTTGAATCCAGAAATAACCATCCTCATCAATGCGGGCCACATCCCCACTGAGATATATTCCTGGAAACTTGCTCCAGTAGGCATCCACGTAACGTTCAGGGTCCTGGTACAGGGTACGGAACATACCTGGCCAGGGACTTTTAATAACCAGGTGACCGCCACCCTCTTTCACTGATCTTCCCTCATCATCCACCACATCTGCTTCTACCGTGGGGAATGGTTTCACCGTTGATCCTGGCTTGAGGGAGGTGATGGGTAGGGGTGTTATAAGATGCATTCCAGTTTCAGTCTGCCACCAGGTGTCCATAATGGGACACTGGCGGTTTCCAATATGTTTATGGTACCACATCCAGGCCTCAGGGTTTATAGGCTCACCCACACTACCCAGAAGTCTGAGAGATGTTAGATCATGTTTTTGTGGCCATTTTTCCCCGTGTTTCATGAACATGCGAATGGTGGTGGGGGCAGTGTATAACACGTTCACCCCGTACTCTTCGATGATCTGCCACATACGGTCGGGTTCAGGATAGTCCGGGGCACCCTCATACATCACCGAGGTGGCGCCCATAAGTAGGGGTGCGTAGACTATGTAGCTGTGGCCGGTTATCCAGCCAATATCAGCGGCACACCACCAAATATCCTCATCTTTCAGATCAAATACCAGTTTCAAGGTGGTGTAAATACCAACAGCATAACCACCATGGACATGAACCACCCCTTTAGGCTTACCAGTGGTTCCAGAGGTGTATAAAATAAATAAAGGGTCTTCTGAATCCATTACTTCAGTGGGGCATTCACTTTCCTGATCACTTATCACTTCATCCCACCATAAATCCCGACCAGCTTCCATCTCCACTGGGCAATTGGCATGACGAACCACAATCAGTTTCTCCAGGGATGGAATATCATCTAGAACCTGATCCACATTTTCTTTAAGGGGAATAACTTTTCCTCGACGGTAAAATCCATCCACAGTTATAGCCACTTTCACCTGGGCATCGTTGGCCCTTTCATGAAATGCTTTAGCCCAGAATCCAGAGAAAACCACACTATGCACTGCTCCGATCTTGGCACAGGCCAGCATGGCAATGGGTAACTCCAGTATCATGGGCAAGTAAATAGCTACACGATCCCCCTTCCCAACACCCAGACCCCGGAGGGCATTGGCCATCTGGTTAACTCTCCTGTAAAGATCATGGTAGGTTAACTTCTTCACCTGGCCCAATTCACCTTCCCATATATAGGCCACCTTATTTTTACGCCAGGATTGCACATGCCGATCCAAGGCATTATGGGCAATGTTAAATTTCCCCCTACAAAACCACTCTGCATGAGGAGGATCCCACTTTAAAACATCTTGATAGGGTTGGAACCATTCCAGTTCCCTGGCAAGCTCATCCCAGAACCAATCTGGATCATCAAGAGCCCGCTGTAGCAGTTCATCATAATCCTTAATCCCGTAACGTTTCATCCACTCCTGGATGTTACTATTTTCCATTAAATCCGCAGATGGTGGGAATAACCTGTTCTCATGTAAAAGAGCATCTAATTCACTGGAAATACTAACCCCTCCTGTAAACCCATTCTGGAATAAATCACCAGTACTATTATAATTAAATTATGTTCCACCATGGTCATAAATTTTTTTCAGATGATGTTGAAATGAATGGAATCTATTTTTTTAAAGTTCAAAGTTTTGTGGATTCCACAGGTTCCATCCATTAATGGTCCATCATTTAATTAATTGGAAGCAACCATAATCTATTCATGCAAACCACGGCCAAGATTAAATTGGCAGATGCACTGGTTAAAATACTGGAAAAAGAGGAAACTAAATTCATATTTGGTTACCCTGGGGAACAAATTCTTCCATTCTACCAGGCACTCCAAAAATCTTCCATTAAACATGTTTTGATGCGCCATGAACAGGGAGCTGCACATGCTGCTGATGGATATGCAAGGGCATCCTCCCAACCCGGAGTATGTGTTGCAACTGCAGGACCGGGGGCATTAAACATGGTAATGGGAGTTGCAACGGCATATAAGGACTCAGTTCCATTGCTGGTTATCACTGGTGATGTTCCCTCCCAGTTAAAGGGGGAAAATGTATTCCAGGAAGTTGATGTTAACTCTGTTTTTCGTCCCATCACCATCCAGAGTCACCTAATAGATGACCCTCAAAAAGGAATCACCATTATTCGTGAGGCACTTTCAACCCTGAAAATGGGTAAAACCGGCCCAATTCATCTAAATTTTCCTAAAGACATTCTACAGGCCGAAATTGATTCATATTTACTGGAAGAACCTTTATTACAAGAAAAATCTTCTTTATTATTGGGGGAACTAGCACTGGAAGAACCTCTATTAGTGGGAGAGCCTGTGGAACTTAAAGCAGAATCTGAAGAGATTCCCTTTAATTATCTGAAGCAATTGATTGTAAATTCAGAAAAACCACTGATTCTGGCAGGAGCAGGTGTATTATGGTCCCATGCAGTTGAAGATCTTGAAATATTCATAGAAAAACACCAAATTCCGGTAGCAACCACTTATCCGGCCAGAGGAGTTATAAGTGAGGATCATCCTCTTTCTTTAGGTTTGATTGGTCTGCGAGGAACCCCAGCTGCTAATTTCGCCGGGAAAAATGCCGACCTTGTACTGGCACTGGGGTGCCGTTTATCAGAAAGAACCCGAAAAGGACTGGGTAAAGGTTCAGTTATCCAGGTGAACCTGGACGAGACAGTTTTAAGGGGAGATGTGAATATAAATGGAGATGTGAAAGCATTCCTGGAAAAAATCAAAGAAACAAGATTTAAAAACACTAATAAGTGGTTGGATGAGCTCCAAAAATATGAAAGAAATCATGGTGTATTCACCGAATTTGAAGAAACCCTCCTAAAACCACAAAGAGCCATCAAGGAGATTCTCGAAGGTATGGGTGATTCTATCGTGGTTAACGATGCTGGAAGTCACACAACATGGGTTAATCTGCTAATGAAAGTTAAAGAATCATCTTCACTTATTTTTTCTGGCGGATTTGGGCCCATGGGTTACGGAGTCCCGGCAGCGGTTGGTGTGAGTCTGGCCAGGCCCCACAAGCATGTGGTGGTAGTGGTAGGTGATGGTGGATTTCAGATGAATGTCCAGGAACTGGCCACCATTGCTGAGATGGATCTACCCATCATCATTTGTCTTTTAAACAACCAGTCCCTGGGGATCATCCGACAGTGGCAGGAGTTATACCATGACGGACCATTCCAGGTGAAACTCAATAATCCTGATTTCGTGAAACTGGCCACTGCATACCATATAAAGGCCATAATTGCAGACTCTCCAGGGGATGTTTTGGTTGCGGTGCAGGACTCACTAAAACTTAATAAACCATTACTTATAGAGATAAAAGTTGATGAAAATGAAGACATACCTCTCCCACAGTGAATACTGGAAGATTTTACATTTTCAGGTGATTGAATGAAGGTACTTCTTATTAACCCACCCTATTTCAATTCTAAATATAAATTTATAGGCTTAGTAGCTCCCCCATTGGGTATTGCTTATATGGCTGCAGTTCTGGAAGAAAATAACATTGATGTGGAGATCATTGATGCAGCTGCCCTGGAAATGAGCTGGGAAGCTCTGGAAGATAATATCCGGAGAATATCTCCGGGACTGGTGGCAGTCACCGCCCTGACCCCCACCATTGACAAAGCTCTGCAAACTGCGGAACTAGCCAAGAAAACATGTCCTCAGGCCACAGTAGTTATGGGAGGATACCATCCCACCTTCAACTACCCTGAAATGTTAGATAAGGATTACGTGGATATTGTAGTGATGGGTGAGGGAGAGTTCACTCTACTGGATCTGGTGGAAACCCTGGATGAAGGGGGAGACCTTAAAAATGTTAGGGGGATTGCCTATGAAGGCGGAGTTACCCCTCCACGGCCATTAATCAGTGACCTGGATGAACTACCCTTCCCTGCTAGGCACCTTCTCCCCATGGATCATTACAAAATCCTGAACATGAAATTACACACTGCCACCATGGTATCCGGCAGGGGATGTCCAATGCAATGTTCCTTCTGTGCCTCGGCTGCCCTCCATGGAAACAAACTCAGGATGAGATCACCGGAAAATGTGGTGGATGAAATGGAACACCTCGTCAATGATCATAACTCAGGCATGATTGCCTTTATGGATGACACCTTCACCCTGAAACCAAGTAGGGTGGAAGAGATCTGTGACGAAATCAAGAGAAGGGATATGGATGTTTACTGGGGATGCACCGCCCGGGCAGACACCCTATCTGAAAAATTACTCCGCAAACTGAGTGATTCAGGTTGCATAACCATGTTTCTGGGAGTGGAATCTGCTGACCAGCAGCAACTGGACCGGGTTAACAAGCAGATGACCATTGAAAAAATCCGCCAGGCCTTTAAACTATCCCGAGAAAATGACATACGAACCATAGCTTCAGTGGTTTTGGGAATGCCTGGAGACACCAAGGAAAGTATAGGGCGGACCATTAAATTTGTACGGGAATTAAACCCATCTTATGCTCTTTTTTCACTGGCCACACCTTACCCTGGAACCAGATTTTATCAGGAAGCAGTGCAGGACAACCTCATCAAGGTTAAGGACTGGTCCAAGTACACCTTACTTTCCCCGGTCCTGGAAACAGTTGACTGCTCCCTGGATGAACTTAAAAAAATGCAAACCAAAGCATTCCGACAATTCTACCTCAGACCAGTTTATCTGATGAAACAGGTGCGGATGGATGGCCCTATACTTCTAAAAACAGTGGCAGCAATGATGAAAGAAGTTTAAACCAATGACACTATTCCAAACTAATAAGCTTACTGGGTCGGGGATGGGAAGAGCTTATACATTTATATAGGAGTTCAGTATATCATTATCTTGAATAATTATATTTCAATTTTAATATTTTTACCTTTTACACTATTAATAAATAAAATAATCTCCCAATATGGGTTTAATCCTTAAATAAAGGATTCATAATGAATATTTACCAATCATAACAACTATTGTTTTTTCAACTTTTATTCAACCCTTAATTAGGGAATTAGAGGAATATCTCTGTGTTGATGAGGATAATTTGACGATCTCCCTCAATGAATTTACGCAGATTATAAGAATCCACATTGATAGGGGTTATGCTACAAACCGGGATGGATTCAAATTATGCCCTGCTTATAGCCCCCTCAATAAAATGTCAATCATAGAAAATATTCCTTTAAAACATGACATAATCCTTCAACATATTAATTATTCCTTTAAAATATGAGATATTCTTTAAAACATTAGAATACTCTTAAATATAGGCAAATAGATTAAATTAGGGATAAATCATTAATTTAAAGACTTTAAAATCTAAGACTAAAAAAATTCTAAAAGGATGATAAAATGAAAGTGACATTCATAAACCCACCTCAAACTAACTCTAAATACAAATTCATAGGAGTAGTAGCTCCACCACTGGGAATATCATACATGGCAGCAGTTTTAGAAGAAAACAGCTATGAAGTAAACATTATTGATGCATCGGCCCTGGAGATGACCTGGGAAGATCTGGAAGAAGAATTAGAGCGACAATCTCCAGAAGTAGTGGCCATCACCGCCCTCACCCCCACCATAGAACAGGCCAAAAAAACCGCCCAGCTGGTGAAAAAAGTCTCTCCCCACACTACTGTAGTTATGGGCGGATACCATCCCACCTTCAACCACCAGGAAATGTTAGATAAGGATTACGTGGATGTGGTGGTGATGGGTGAGGGAGAATACACCATGCTGGAACTGGTGCAAACCCTGGAAGAAGGAGGAGACCTATCCCAAGTTAAGGGAATAGCACTGGAAAATCAGGTGAACCCGCCAAGGCCACTTATAACTGATATGGATGCATTACCATTCCCTGCTCGACACTTACTCCCCATGGATCATTATAAGATGCTCAACATGAAAACCGGGATGGCCACCATGATCACCAGCCGTGGTTGTCCAATGCAATGTTCATTTTGTGCTTCTGCCGCCCTGCATGGCGCTAAACTGCGAAGGCGCTCACCAGAAAACGTGGTGGATGAAATGGAACACCTGGTCCGTGATCATGATGTGGGGATCATCGCCTTCATGGATGACACTTTCACCTTGAATCACCGTATAGTGGAAGAGATCTGTGACGAGATCCAGAAACGGGAACTGGAAGTGTTCTGGGGATGCACCGCCCGTGTGGACACACTATCTGATGATTTACTGGATAAAATGAGAAAATCTGGTTGTATAACACTATTCATGGGGGTGGAATCAGCAGACCAGCAGATGCTGGATTCCACCAGTAAAAACATCACCATAGAAAAGATACGACAGGCCTTCCTGTTATCCAAAAAACATAAAATCCGAACCATTGCCTCAGTGGTTCTGGGAATGCCCGGGGACACCAAAGAAAGCATAAAGAGGACGGTTAACTTTGTACGGGAACTGAACCCCTCCTATGCCGTGTTCAGCCTGGCCACACCCTACCCCGGAACCCGGTTCTACAAGGAATCAGTGGAGAAAAATCTATTAAAAGTCAAAGACTGGTCCAAGTACACCCTCATCTCCCCAGTTCTGGACACAGTGGACTGTTCCCTGGAAGAACTAAGGAAACTGCAGTACAAGGCCTTCCGGAACTTCTACCTCCGGCCAGGTTACTTACTCCGGCAGGTGTGGATGGATGGACCGATCCTTCTAAAGACGGTTGCTGGGGTTATTAGGGAGGTTATCTAAAAAATAAGAAATTTAGATATTTTTCCATCTCCCCTAACCATTTTAATTTAACCCTTTTTTATAATCTTATTTTTTGTAATAATGGTTAAACAGATTTTAAACAGATTTTTTTTTGGAATTTCAATATGAAATATATAAGATGCGTAGAAAATGCCAGAACATAAATGGGGAATAAAAAATTTCAGTAAAAAAAATTAGAATAGAAGTATGAATTGAAAATAAAAAAAGGGAATTGGTTGGTGATTATTCGGCCAGGTAAGTGTCTGCCACAGCAGCCACACCTTCACCAATCTCAACATCCAGTCCCAGTCCTTGCATGGTCATTTCCAGGGCAGCGATGGTGCTGATTATCTCCCGGTGGGTTATGTTACCCATGTGACCGACACGGAACACATTACCTTTAAGATGGTCCTGACCTCCAGCCAGTTCAATCCGGTAACGCTCCCTCATGGTTCCCCTTAGTTCTTTGTCAGTTATTCCCTCAGGCATCCTCACTGAGGTTACTGTGTTACTGGAAACCTCTTTCTGGGCGAATAATTCCAATCCTAGGGCGGTTACACCATTCTGAGTGGCTTTAGCTGCGAGTTTATGCCTTAAAACTCTTTCTTCTAAGCCTTCCTCCATGATCACTCTTAGTGCTTCCTGCATGGCGTATATTAGTGAAACCGCAGGGGTGTAAGGTGTTTCTGGGGGTGTTGCATCTCCACTTTTCTTGTATTTTTTCAGGTTAAGGTAGTAAGTCTGATTATCAGTTTTATCCACCACATCCCAGGCATCATCACTGAGGGTGATGGCGGCAATACCTGGAGGTGCTGCAAGACACTTCTGGGAGCCAGTGACACATATATCGATTCCGTATCCATCCACGAACACATCATCTCCACCGAGACTGGATACTGTGTCCACAATGTACAGGGCATCGTAGTCCTGCATGATCTTACCCACTTCATCGATGGGGTTAGTTACACCGGTGGAGGTTTCGTTGTGCACAATAGTCACTGCTTTAATATCTTCTTCCTCTTCCAGAATGTAACGCACATCATCAGGGTTCACACCATGTCCCCATTCCACTTCCAGCTGCACTGGAATACCTTTATGGGTTTCGGTGATCTGCATGAATCTCTGTCCGAATTTACCTCCAACAATGTTCAGCACACGATCTCCCTTACTGATGGTGTTGGCCAGGGCGGCCTCCATGGCTGCCGTGCCGGAGCCAGTGATAAGGTAAGACTGATTTTCAGTCTGGAACACTTCAGACATCATCTGGTTGGTTTCGGTGAGAATTTCACCGAAAAGGGCGCTTCTATGGTTTATAATGTTTTCTGACATGGCCTTCAGGACCCTGGGGGCCACACGGGTGGGTCCGGGAATCATCAGTAAAGTTTCATCCATCTTTTTCAACTCCAATTTAGAAATATCCTCCAAAGTTTATTATGTATATAATGGGATATACCTTATATATGGAACTGACCCTCTGGATGCAATGGTACCAGCTCATCCTTGAAGACTTTGATTTTAAAAGGGAGGATGATGAACTCTCTGCACAAATATTAAACAATATAATAGATGATATAGGTGCTTTAACACCTCAGGATATTGAAATTAAGGAAAAGGTCATTGTTTTTGGTGCTGGTCCCTCTCTAAAGCCCAATCTAATGGATCTCAAACAAATGGATCTGGATAAATTCACCCTCATAGCTGCTGACGGGGCAACAACTGCTCTGTTAGAAGAGAATATTACGCCAGATATCATAGTAACCGACCTTGATGGAAGAATAGATGATATAATGTGTGCCAACAGGGAGGGTTCTCTTCTGGTGGTCCATGCTCATGGAAACAACCCGGAACAAGTGGAAAAATACACCCCTAAACTGGTGAATGTTCTGGGAACCACTCAGAGTGAGCCACTTTCCAGTGTCTATAACTTTGGGGGGTTCACCGATGGAGATCGTTGTGTGTTCCTGGCCATGGCCCTGGGAGCACGGGTTATCATTTTGTCGGGGATGGATTTTGGGAAAACAGTCACCCATTACTCTCGACCGGACCAGGAGGATGGCCCTGCAGATATTATAAAGGAGAAAAAGTTGAGATGGGCTAAAAAACTGGTTAAATGGGCTGCCAATAACTCTGATGTCCAGTTTTTTAATATTTCTGCAGGGGAGAAAGTGGAAGGGGTGGAGGATGTACATCCCGGGTATCTGCAGGAATTGATCCGGATCTGAAAATGTTCCCCTGCATATAACCATTTCTAAATAAAAAAAAATACACTCCCAATTATTATGAAGTCATTTAGAGGGCAATACAAGAAAAAATGGGGTAAAATCATGACTGGTCGTGTTGAAGATATTTTAATGGGTGAAGAGACTCTTTTCAAGAATATTGCTGCTTTTAATCCGGATTACATTCCTGAGAACTATCTCCATAGGGAATCACAAATGGAAGCACTGGCCCTGTGCCTGCGACCCGCATTAAAAGGGGGTAAACCAGTTAACAGTGTGGTCATGGGTTCGCCAGCCACCGGCAAAACCACGGCTATCCGTAAAATTTTTGAAATGGTGGAGGGCAGGTCCGAGAAACTGGTCTGTGCCTATGTTAATTGCCAGCTTTACAATACTCGTTTTAATATTTTCTCCCAGATATACCAGCACATCTTTGGCCATATTCCTCCAGAAACAGGTGTTCCATTTTCACGTATCTACGGGGAGATAATGAAAAAACTGGCCAACGAAGGAAAGGCACTGGTGGTCGCCCTGGATGATATCAATCACCTCTTCTACAGTAAAAATGCCAATCAAATACTTTACGATATATTAAGGGCTCATGAAGTATTCCCCGGGGTTAGAACTGGGGTTTTTGCCATAATATCCGACATTGAATTCCGTTACATGCTGGATAAGAATGTTGGTTCTGTTTTCATTCCTCAGGAGGTGATCTTTGATCCTTACACCTTCCAGGAGATTAAAGACATCCTCAATGACCGGGTTAAGGTTGGTTTTTATCCATCAGTGTTATCAGAAGAACTTTTGGATGAAATAACCGATGCCACACTTTCTACCGGGGATTTGAGGGTGGGAATTGATCTCCTGCGCACCAGTGGGAATTTCGCCGAGGCTGATGCCTCCCGGAACATCCAAAAAGAACATTTAGAGCGAGCCATGCAGGATTTTGACTCCCACCATCTTCAGGACACCATAAGTAAGTTGTCAGGGGATGAAAAAAATCTCTTGAGGGCAATAATTAAGGCAGGTGAAGATCATCCTACTGCCGGGAATCTTTTCAATCTACTCAAGGAAGAAAGTATTAAAGAAGGATGGAAGCCTTCAAGCTACGCATCATTTGACCGTGCGCTTAAGAAACTGGAATTTTTGAGGATAATTGACACCCAATTTACAGGTAAAGGAGTAAGGGGTAATACCCGGCTTATTATACTGCGTTTTGATCCAGAAGAAATAGAAAACCATCTGGAATAACTTCTATCCTGATTATTATATTTTGCCCAGTTATTTTTTTCCCTTAAGGTAAAGGGATGTTTAATAGTCAAGTTGTTGGGTTCAATTCATGAAAAAATCAATCATAAAAAAAATATAGAACTAATTATAAACAACATTATGGGGTTGTTTCATTGGCAGATAAAATTCTCCTGGTTGAGGATGAAAGCATAGAAGCCCTGGATATTAAACGTACACTGGAATCTTTTGGATATGAGGTCCCATATGTTGCTTCCAATGGCGAAGAAGCTGTTAAAAAGGCTTTAGAAATAATGCCCGATCTTATTTTGATGGATATAATTTTAAAAGGGCAAACTGATGGTATTGATGCTGCTCTTGAGATTAAAAAGTTCAACATACCAGTTATATTTTTAACAGCTCATCCTGAAGAATCCACCATTGAAAGAGCCAAACTCACCGAACCTTATGGATATTTAACAAAGCCATATGATACTATAGAACTTAAATACTCTATTGAACTCGCTATTTATAAAAATAAAATGCAAGAAGATTTAAAAGAAAGTGAAGAGAATTATCGTAACCTTTTCGAAACCATGGATCAGGGAGTGGTATACCAGGATAAAAATGGGGAAATCCTATCTGCCAATCCTGCAGCAGAGGAGATATTGGGCCTGACCCTTAATGAAATGCAGGGCCGTAATTCCAAGGATCCTCATTGGAAGAGTATCCATGAAGATGGATCCGATTTTCCAGGTGAAGAACACCCGGCAATGGTGGCATTAAAAACTGGAAAAAAGGTTAAAAATATAGTAATGGGCGTTTTTGTCCCTAAAAATGGGAAAATCCGCTGGATAAATATAACTGCAACTCCCAAATTCAAAGTAGGTGAATCTAAACCATATCAAGTCTACACAGTTTTTGAAGATATTTCTCAACGTAAACAGATGGAAGAAAAATTAGGTGGGAGTGAAGCCAAACTTGAAGCAGTAATAGAAAGCATGAATGATGCGGTATTCATATCGGATAAAGAAGGCAACTTTATAGACTTTAACCAAGCCTTTGCAACATATCACAAGTTCAAAAATAAGGAAGAATGTTACAAGACTCTTTCTGAATATCCCGATTATGTGAATGTTTATTTTGATGATGGAACCTTAGCCCCTCTGGATATGTGGGCGGTACCCCGTGCCCTCAGGGGTGAGACAGTATCCAATGCAGAATATATTATAGAAAGGAAGGATACTGGTGAAGATTGGTGGGGTAGTTATAGCTTCGGACCAATACGTAATCAAGATGGTAAAATCGTAGGTTCTGTGGTAGTGGCCCGGGACATCACCGAGATTAAAGAAAGTGAAAAAAGGCTTAAGGAAAGTGAAAAGAAATATCGCAATGCACTGGACAACATGATGGAAGGTTGCCAGATCCTGGATCATGACTGGAATTACATCTACGCAAACGATGCTGCGGCCAGACACGGAAGGGTGGTAAAAGAAGATTTGGAAGGCCGATCCATGATGGAATTGTATCCGGGTATTCAAGATACTGAAATGTTCCAGGTGATGGAACAGGCTATGGAAGAGGGAACTTCACATCACCTTGAAAATTACTTCATCTATCCTGATGGAACAGGCCGATGGTTTGAACTCAGTGTCTTCCCCGTACCAGAAGGTATTTTCATTCTTTCCTTTGACATCGATGATCGTAAAAACCTTGAAATAAAGCTGAGGAAGAGTAAACAGAAGTTTAAGACTGTGGCTGATTTCACTTATGATTGGGAATATTGGATAGGGCCGAATGGTAATTTATTGTATGTCTCCCCTTCCTGTGAACGTATATCTGGTTACACCCCTGAAGAGTTCATTAAAGACCCGGATCTACTGGAAAAAATAACACATCCTGATGATAAAAAATTATTCATAAAACATGAAAATGAATCTAATGGAACTAAAACTGGTGGAGAAATTGAATTCAGAATTATAAGGAAAGATGGTGGAGAAATCTGGATTAGTCACAACTGCCAACCTGTATTCAATGAAGACGGAGAATTTTTAGGGCGCAGGGCCAGTAATGAAGATATTAACGAGAGACATCTTGCTATTGGGAAAATAGAGGAAAGTGAAGGGCAGCTTCGCTTTATAACTGATAACATGACTGATGTTGTGGGGCAGATTAATTCTGAAGGTATTATAACTTATTTCAGCCCGTCAATAAAACAATTTGCTGGTTTTAACCCCTCTGAGGTTTTGGGTAAAAGTGTTTCTGACTTTGTTCATCCCTCTGATCAGGAAATGGTTAATGGAGTAATTCAACACGCAATAATAACTAGACAACCTCTGGCCATTGAGTACAGGGCTAAAAAAGCAGATGGTGGTTATTTCTGGGTGGAAGCCATTGGGAAAGCAGTATACAATGCAGATGGGGATTTTGAATCCTTGGTATTTAATGGAAGGGATATCAATGATCGTAAAAAGACTGAAAAAGAATTAAAACAGAGTGAAGAGAAATACCGTCACGTGGTTGAAACCGCAGCGGAAGGGATAACCCTTTTTAACAGAAAAGGAACTGTAATTGAAACTAATCTAAAAACTTTAGAATTACTGGGATTCAAGCGGGAAGAAGTTGTGGGCCGTAATTTGATCCAGATGCTCCCGGCTATAAAAATCAATGCAAAAGAGGTTTTAGGGGCTTTTAAGGATATTTTGGTGGGAAGATCTCTTAAAAAGACTGAATGGGGATTTGTTAACAAGAATGGCCATCAAAAATTTGCCAAAGTACATTATAGTCCCATGAAACGAAATGGGAAAATAACTGGAATTGCACTTATTTTAGAGGATATCACTGAACTGAAATTAAGGGAGAGATCTCTTGAAAACTCTTTAGAGGAAAAAGAAGCGCTATTACGGGAAATTCACCACCGGGTGAAAAATAACATGCAGATCATCTCCAGTTTACTAAATCTTCAAACTTCCTATGTTCAGCGGGATGAAACTAAAAATGTTCTCAAGGATAGTCAGAGTCGGGTTAAATCCATGGCCATGATCCATGAAAAACTCTACATGTCCCCTGATCTTAGTCATATTAATTTTAAGGAATACACTGAGAAACTGGTTTCAGATATTTTTTACACCTATGGAGTTAAAAAGGGCACTATTCGCTCTATTTTAAATGTTGAAGATATTGAAATGAACATGGAAACTGCCATACCCCTGGGTCTTATCATCAACGAACTGGTGACTAACAGTCTTAAATTCGCGTTTCCAGGAGAAGGGGAAAGAGGTTCAATAACTGTTGAAATGAAAACTAGTAACGGTGACCATACCTTAATAGTTGCTGATGACGGAATTGGTGTGCCGGAAGATATTAATTTCAAAAAAACAGAATCTCTTGGTCTGCAATTAGTTAACAATTTAGTTCATCAGATTGATGGTGAAATTACCCTTGAAAAAAGTCACGGTACAGAGTTTAAGATTACCTTCAAAGAATTAGATTACAAGAAAAGATTTTAACTTCTCTTTAAAAGAAAAATTAGGTTAGAATAGGGTGTTTATGCCCTCATAGACTAAAAACTCCTGTAAAACATTTGAAGGAATCACGTATATGTTTCCCTGGGAGTACTGGGCGGAAACGGTATCCATGAGAGCCTTACGATTGTTTGGGTCTTGAATTGCAGTTTTTATACCCTCCATCAGGGACTGCACTGCACTACCTCTGGACATACCACCGTTATTCTGCTCTTCCCTCAGGAATTCAACAGAGTTACCAGTAACGTATCCCTGACCCTTCACATAGATGGGGCCAATGGCCTTTATAATGGCATCTATAGATTCGGGGGTTACAATAATCACCATATCAGTCTTCAGGCCAGTATGGTATTCCACTGTTTCCTGGGCAATTTTGGATCCTTTTTCCACATCAGTAGTCCACAGGGAATCATGCAGATAGAATTTATCCACACCATAACTTCGCATATCAGAAGTGGGAGATAAAGTGGGGTGTGCCAGGCCTCCTGGGTAAACTGGGGTCATGTTTATCACCTTTCCCTGGTTAACATTCACCACAAAGGCCATATCAACTGCCCCAACACCGGGTCTCTGCTCTGAAGTGTCCACACATAGGAGTAGTACGTTGTAGTTTCCCTCAAATTTTTCTTTTCCCTGGGAATAATAATGGGATATAACTAATCCTGCACTTGCAATGAGGATTATTAATATGATTAGGGCAATTAATTTCTTGGACATTGTTTAACCACTTCTTACCATTTAATCTATTCAAAATCTTTATTTTAAATACAATTTAAGACATTTAATTGATTTTATTTAATAAGTTAATAAAATTCTTGATTTATTAAATGGAGTTTTGTTTATCTGGAAAACATTACCATTTTTATAACATAGGGTTTATGTTGGATTCAGTTTATAAAACATTATGTCATTAGGTCATCAATTTTTTAATATTAAACTATCCCAAAAATAAAGTTATGTAGAAAACAAGTTGATTTCTTGATATGAAAATTGGAATAGCATTAATACTACCATCAAAAAATATACAATTAATTTATCGATCAATAGGGATCAATTTAAAAGATCAATTATATGGATCAAATTAAAATTTATTGATTAGAACCCACTAACGCAACTTTCAATGTCTTATTAAGGTCACAAATCCCAGAATTTTATAAATAGGTCTGGAAAATAAGAATAGTGTAATAGTAATTATTTCTTAATCTTATCTAATACTTTCTGGACTTAAAATATTTAAGAAATTGTGTTTATATAAACATTATAATATTACAAAAAAGTGATGGATTCATTGAGGTTTTTTATGGTGAAGGTTCCACCCCAAGTAAGACAATTAAAAGGATTTGAGGAATTAAGAAGGTTTAGAAATCATGTTCGTGATTCTTACAACTCCTGGAAACACAGAACTGTTTCCAGGGTTAATAGGTTAAAAGAGTCACAGATAGTTGAATTTATTAAACAGGATTACAAACTCACTGAAAGCCAGAAAAAGGAATTTTATGAATCAATAATAAATCAAAGCGCTTCAAGTGTTGATCTGGAAAATTTTAATGATGATGCTCCTCTGGTTTCAATTATAATAATCAACAGAAATGGTTTGAAATATTTAAAGAGGTTATTTGACGATTTTGTGGAAAAAATTCAGTATCCTGCCTACGAGATCATAGTGGTTGACAATGCCTCTCAGGATGAGTCACTGCCTTTTTTAGAGGATCTTTCTGAAAGTTTACCCCTTAAAATTATTAAAAATACCGAGAATGCATCATTTTCACGGTCAAACAACCAGGCAGCGGAAATTGCCAAGGGAGAATACTTACTACTTCTTAATAATGATGTTGAACCCACTTATGGCTGGCTCAATCAGATGATGAAATCAGCACTCCAGTCAGATGATGTTGGTGCTGTGGGAGCAAAACTGGTTTACCCGGACTGTTATGGGTCCCGTTATAATAGGCGAAACTCATTTAAAGTTCAGCATACTGGAATCGCTTTCAGGGAGGAAGATGGTTTCATAAAACCTTATAATCTGGGTAATGGGGACACTTTCAAAGTCAAAGGTGAAATGGATGAACCAAGGGCAGCAGTCACTGCAGCAGCGCTTCTGGTTGCAAAAGATAAATACTTCCAGGTTGATGGTCTGGATGAGGGCTATGTTTATGGCTATGAAGATGTTGATTTTTGTTTGAAATTACTCCAAAAGGGTTACAGAAATATTTATTCTCCAAAAGCACTTCTATTTCACTATGAATTTGGAACACAGGAATCCCATAAGAACAACGAAGTTAAAAAACGGCGTTTAAAGAATATAAAGTTGTTCCGGGAAAAATGGGGTAAATGGCTGCGCAGGGAACTGTTGATGGATAAATTAAACTGCAACCAGTTATTCTCCCCCAAACCGTTGAAAGTGGCTTTTGTGGTTACTGAGACTGGTGAAAACAGTTCTGCAGGTGATTATTTCACTGCCACGTCCCTGGGAAAGAGTTTCCAAAAATTCGGTTGGGAAATCGGTTTTCTTTCAAGGGATGACTATAAATATAAAGACTGGTATGAAATTGATAGGGATGTAGATGTTTTAATATCACTACTTGATGCATATGACATTCGTAAAATACGTTCAAAGAATAATCTACTTATTAAAGTGGCATGGCCACGTAACTGGTTGAATAGATGGATATCCCACCCTGATTTCATGGATTTTGACATGGTGATGGCCACCAGTGAAACTGCCTGCCGTTACATAGAAGAAAAAACAGGGATTAAAACTGATTTATTACCCCTGGCCACGGATCCAGAGACCTTTAACCATGCTTTAGGGGGGGATGAAAAGTGGGAATGCGATTACTGTTTCACTGGCAGTTACTGGAAGGATCCCCGTGAAATCGTGGACATGTTGGACCCAGAAAGCCTACCCTACTCTTTCAAGCTTTTTGGTAAAAATTGGGATGAATTCGAGAAATTAAATGATTATTATGAAGGTTTTGTTAACTACCAGGACATGCCAAGGGTTTACAGATCCACTAGGATAGTGGTGGATGATGCCAACCGGGTGACCAAGGAATACGGTTCTGTAAACAGCAGAGTTTTTGATGCAGTTGCCTGTGGAGTTATGGTGGTTACCAACGGAGACCTGGGTGCAGAGGAAACCTTTAATGGAATTTTACCAGTTTATAAGTCAAAGGAAGAGCTTAAGAAACTTCTAGAATACTATCTTTCCAATGAAAATGAGAGAAAAGCAAAAATTAATGAATTAAAGGAGTTTGTCTTATCCCACCATACCTATGACCAGCGGGCGGAGAAGATAAGGAGTTGTCTGGAAAGTTACATTATAAAGAGGAAGATGGCCATTAAAATACCAGCACCAAACTGGGATGAAGTGGAAGAATGGGGTGACTACTACCTGGCCCTGGGATTGAAGAAGGAATTGGAGAGGAAAGATTGTGAGGTGATACTGCAAGTACTACCAGAATGGGAGGGTGATGGTGATGCCCGATGTGACACTGTACTAGTTTTAAGGGGATTAAGCCGTTACCAACCAAAACCACAGCACTTCAACATAATGTGGAACATCTCTCACCCTGAAAAAATAAATTTAAACGAATATAACCAGTATGATTACGTATTCATAGCATCTGAATACTGGGCAGAAGAAATAAGAGAATTAGTGGAGGTTCCAGTTGGACCACTACTACAATGCACTGATCCTGAATTATTTTATCCAGATTATTCCTCTGAATATCAACACGATATCTTATTTGTGGGGAATTCCCGCAAAGTATTTAGAAAAATAGTAAAAGATTTATTACCCACCAGTTATGATTTTGCAGTATATGGAAAAGACTGGGAAAAATTCATTGATCAGAAATACATCAAAGGAGAACACATACCTCATTCACAACTAAGAAAAGCTTATTCATCATGTAAAATTCTTTTAAATGACCACTGGGACGATATGAGGGATAAAGGGTTTATTTCCAACCGTTTATTTGACGGATTTGCTTGTGATGCTTTTATAATATCAGATAAAGTTAGAGGTGGTGAGGACGTTTTTGAGGATGTATTGGTGACTTATGAAAATGCCGATGAATTAAGATCTTTGATCGATTATTATTTGAATAATAGAGTTAAACGAATAATGAAGATAAAAAGCTGTAAAAAATTAAGTATAACTCATCAATATACTTATCAAAATATAACAGAAACTATTTTAAAGATAATAAATTCATTTAAATGAATTATTATTATATTTTTAGAACAATCCGAATATATTTTTCCTGACTGCAACTTAAGAAATTATAGTATTCTTGGATCAAATGTATATTAACAAAGAATCCATAAACTATTTAGAAAATGGGATGTATTTTCTTAAACTTATTAAGTAATAAATTCTAATTAGAAGAGATAAATAGTTATTATTAATTTATTAGATAATTTAAAAAAGTCATGGGTAAAATAGAATTTAAACCTAAAAATTGATAAAAATGAAAATAACAATCATAGGAACAGGTTATGTGGGGTTAGTAACAGGTACCTGTTTTTCAGAAATGGGAAATAAAGTTTATTGTATTGATATTGATAATGGTAAAGTAGAAAGTTTAAAAAAAGGTATCATCCCTATATATGAGCCCGGACTAAGAGAATTAGTAATTAAAAATCAGTCTAATGGTGATCTTATTTTCACCAATAATCTTAAAGAAGGCCTGGATAACTCAAATATTTGTTTCATCGCTGTAGGTACTCCTATGGGGGAAGACAGCAATGCTAATCTACAGCATGTGCTGGACGTGGCTAAAGGAATAGGTCAATTAATAAACCATGACCTGATTGTGATCAACAAATCTACAGTTCCAGTGGGAACGGCTGATATAGTAAAAAATGTCATTTTAAAAGAATTAGATCAACGGAACCTTAAACTCAATATAGAAGTGGTTTCCAATCCTGAATTCTTAAAAGAAGGGTCTGCCGTTGAAGATTTTATGCGACCAGACAGATTAATAATTGGATCTGATAATGAAAAAGTAATTGAAACTTTGAAAGAACTATATGCGCCTTTTACAACCAACCATGAAAGATTCATTACCATGGATGTGTGCAGTGCGGAAATGACTAAATATGCGGCCAATGCCATGTTAGCCACCAGAATATCTTTTATGAATGAAATGGCCAATATCTGTGAGAAAGTTGGTGCGGATATCAATAATGTGCGTATGGGAATAGGCAGTGATAAGCGGATTGGATATAACTTTTTATATGCTGGTTGTGGCTATGGTGGGAGTTGTTTTTCTAAAGATGTTCAAGCTCTAATTAAAACCGCAGCTCATCAGGGGTATGATGCTAATATATTAAAAGAAGTGGAAGCACTAAATAATAAACAAAAACTTTCTTTGGTGCGTAAAATAGTGACTAAATTTGGTGACAATCTTTCTGGGTTTACCTTTGGAATATGGGGACTTTCATTTAAACCTGAAACCGATGACATGAGAGAGGCACCATCGGTAGTTATTATTAACCAATTATGCGTATTAGGGGCTAATTTACAAGTATACGATCCTCAGGCAATGAGAATTGCTAAAAAATACTATTTTAAAGATAATAAGAGGGTAAAGTATGCCGAGAATAAGTATGATGCTCTGGATAATGTCCAATCTTTACTTTTGTTGACTGAGTGGAAAGAATTTAGAAGCCCAGATTTTGAGGAAATGGGGAAAAGGATGAGTAGTAAAATAATTTTTGACGGTAGAAACCAATATAATAAGGAAATACTCAAAGAAATGGGCTTTGAGTACTATCAAATTGGCAATGGTTATGGCGGAAGTTGAATTGTGGTAACAGGAAATATTACACACAAAAATCAGTAAAAAAAACACGTTTCTTTGAATGTATTTTTATTAGACACCATCCTAGCACTTGGTAACTCCAAAAAGCAATTACAACACCTCGCCGATATCTAAAAATAGGAGGGGATTAATACTATTAAATTAAATGATTTGGTTTTAGGAACAATCTTATTTGTGGTACTGGTGAAAAAATGAATAAAAAATTATTAATGATAACAACGGTATTTATTTTTGTTTTTGTCATGTGTGGGGCAGCTTCAGCAGTAATTGTTGTTGATAAACCTAATGTAACCAGTGTGGATCCAGTTAATAATTCTGTAAATGTGTCCCCTAATAAAGTCATTAAAGTGACCTTTAACGAAGATGTGAAAGCAGGAACTAACTGGATAGAACTTAAAAACAGTAGTGGGACCACAATACCCATAACCAAAACCATCAGTGGCAACACACTAACCATAAACCATAGCAACCCACTAAAAATCGGTACTAAGTACACTATATCATTACACACGGGCAGTATAACAGATCTCTCAGGTATCAGTCTAAATGCTTATGTCTTTAGTTTTATCACCGATGGCACACCACCTACAGTAACATCAAGTGATCCAACAAACAACACTGTGAACGTAGCCCAGAATAAAGTGATTAAAGTTACTTTTAGTGAACCAGTTAAATGGGGTAATTGGTGGATTGAGCTTAAAAACAGTAGTGGGGCAGTAATACCTATTACTAAATCAATTACTGGTACTGTTTTGACAATAAATCATGCAGCGTTACTTAAAGCCGGTACTAAGTACACTATATCATTACACACGGGCAGTATAACAGATCTCTCAGGTATCAGTCTAAATGCTTATGTCTTTAGTTTTATCACCGATGGCACACCACCTACAGTAACATCAAGTGATCCAACAAACAACACTGTGAACGTAGCCCAGAATAAAGTGATTAAAGTTACTTTTAGTGAACCAGTTAAATGGGGTAATTGGTGGATTGAGCTTAAAAACAGTAGTGGGGCAGTAATACCTATTACTAAATCAATTACTGGTACTGTTTTGACAATAAATCATGCAGCGTTACTTAAAGCCGGTACTAAGTACACTATATATTTGCATTCTGGTTCTGTGAATGATTATGCTGGTAATCCACTTGCTGGTTGTATCAGGAGTTTCACTACCGCTGAAACGGATTATAATACAAATTCTCCTTCTTTCCCGACTAAAATAATTTTTATTCATCATTCGTGTGGTGAAAACTGGCTTAGTGACTCTAACGGGGGCTTGGGACTCATATTAAGAAATAACAATTATTTTGTTAGTGACACGAACTATGGCTGGGGTCTGGATGCTATTGGAAGTAGTACAGATACATCTGATTGGCTAACATGGTTTATAGGACCTAACAGCAATACTTACATGGGTGATCTTTACAGTGAAAGTGGACAAAACTCTGATTACTCCCGACTTGCTACAGATCCAAGTGGGGAGAATGAAATCATAATGTTCAAGTCCTGCTTCCCAAATAGTGAGGTGGGTGACAGTATTGATGATGAGAAAGCTATCTACAACAGCCTTAAAACGTATTTTGCAGCTCACTCAGACAAGTTATTCGTGTTAATTACACCTCCCGGGGAAATAAATGTTGAAAGTTATCAATTAACCCGTGAACTGTGCAGCTGGCTAGTTGATAAAGAAAATGGTTGGTTGGCAGGATACGCCGGAAAAAATGTTTTTACCTTTGATTTCTACGGAGTACTCTCTGAAATCAACTCACACCACAGATATATCTCAGGAAACATAGAACACGTTTACGCTGCAGATTATGATGGGAATTCCCCTTACCACAATGGAGATGACCATCCTAATGAATTAGGCAATAAAAAAGCAACAAATGAATTCATAACACTATTAAACATAGCTTACAACCAGTGGAAATCATAAACCTCTAAATAAAGAAACCAAGAATAGCTAAGGACTTCAGCAAACAAACAAGTTTTTGATTTATTTATAAATTAATAACCGTAAACTTGAAAACTTTTCTTTTTTTATATTTAAAATACTTAACTTTTATACTTAGTCGTGCACGATATTTTTCATGGCTAAGTCACGTCTTTTTAATGGTTTAGTTTGTATTAATATGTTTAGGGTCTTAGATTTTTCTTCTTGAAAGAAGGATTTTTCTTCTTGTTTTTTATATTTAATGAGCTCATTGATAACTAGTTTCGTAAAATACAATTTAATTTTAACTTTATAACGATAATTGGGCTTATAAACCGTTAAATTTAAGTATTGATGTTTATATACATTTATTTGGCGAATAAAATGAAACATCACTTAAATTACAGCATTTACTGATATTTAAGCAATGCTTCATTGTTCTCACCAAAAAATTATATGTAAGCGTTAATACTTAAATTTAACGGTTTAAAGACTCAATATTATTGTGATATCTGCATAAAAATGTATTTTTAGAAATACGATACGGAATACCTAATAAACATGGGGAAAAAGAAGGAAAATCATTATTTAAATGCAAAAAATCTAGACCCTAAATGATTCTTACTTGACAATTTCGATCACACCAAGCCAACTAAACCACCCAAACAGTAAAACTAACATAGACTTCGTATTCCTATTACTTATTCGCCACCCTAAACCCAATGAATTCATCTGGAAAACAATAAACAGACAACTGTCACCATTATTCATGAAACCAAAGAGCAACTAAGAACATAATAGAAAAACACTTCAATAATACTCAAGATCATCAACATTCGCCACAAATATGGCAAGTCTAGATGTAATGATAGGGTACTGAACTAAATAGGTCTTGTATATTATAGTTAGTTACGTTAGATTCTGAATAACTATCTTCATCCTTTAAAATTAAAACTCTTATGCCTTGATAATTCTCAACTTTTTGTACTAAGTAAAGATCTTGCGATAAGAAATATAAGCAAATATCTTGGATGCTTTTTTCTATTTCTTCCAATTTTGTGTCATGATTTTTCCCGCTAATAATGAAATTTGTTATATTTTCTAACGAAAGCATCTTAGAAACTGTTGCGCTGCTTAGGATGGGGGTTTTGAGAACTTTATAATCTTTATTGTAATGTTTAAAAGATTCCAAATCAAAATGATTTATATGTTCATGTAAATTTTCCCATTTTTTTTCCTTATTATGTTTTATCTGCTCTGGCTTTTCAAAAGGAACTGTAATGATTAAAGCTTTTTTTGTTATTCTCAATAATTCTTCAAGTGCTTCTGCAAGATCATCCACGTGTTCTAAAGTTTGGCTACATAGCGATACATCAAATTGGTTATCTTTAAAAGGCATTTTTGTAATTTCTGATGGAGTAGCTTTGATATTAAATATTTCTTCGCATCGATCGCATGCTTCTTTAGACAAATCTGTTGATTCTACTAACACTCCGAATGATTTAGATACTCTGTAAGGAGTGAAACCTTCTGAACCACCTACATCAATAAATGAATTAAAATTTAACCTATCCAGTAAACTAAATATATGATAAGAGGTAATATACCTTATTAAAAAGCCTGGATCGCAGTAACCACCTAATATACCATAAATTGGTTGATGTGGGCGATATATTCCTTCAACTGTTTTTTGAGAATATCTGATATCTAACCATTCTTTGCATTTTTTTGTATAATCCATAGGAATCTCCTGTTAATATCTATATACTATTAATATATAAAAATTAAATGTCAATTATTAAATAATTGATCTTAATTTACAGGCAGGATATTATAACTAAATTAATACTAATATTCATTACATTTTTAATTCCATATAAAAATAATTGTAAAATGACATGTTTTTAGAAATTATCAATTTATTAGGTGATTGAGTGAATCGGTTTTGGAATAGTATAATACTCCCAATTATTGAGACTATTAACGCAAAATATATTGTTGAAATTGGTTCAGATAGAGGTTTAAACACAAATAATATTTTAGAGTATTGTATGGATCATAATGCGCATATGACTGCTATTGATCCTCTTCCTAAGTTTGATATTAGTGAATTTAAAACTAAATATGGTGATAAATTTGAAATTTACACAGATTTAAGCCTAAATGTATTATCTTTCTTAAAATGTTATGATGTTATATTAATAGATGGTGATCATAATTGGTACACTGTTTACAACGAATTGAAAATAATCGAAAAAAGTTTCGAAAACAAAAAATTCCCTATAATATTTTTACATGATGTTTGTTGGCCTTATGGTCGAAGAGATTTATACTACAACCCCGAAAATATACCTGAAAATTATCGACACCCATACAAAAAATTAGGAATGTACCCTGGTCAAGGTGGCTTGAAAGAAAAAGGCGGATTAAATGCCGAAGTTTATAATTCTGTTTATGAAAACAAGTCCAATAATGGAGTATTAACAGCAATAGAAAATTTTATTGAAGAATCCAGCGCAGAATTTTCTTTTGAGGTTATTCCTGTGTTTTATGGCTTGGGAATTTTATATATTAAAAATAGTAAAATTGAAAAAATTGTAAGAAAGTGTATAAAAAAAGAGGATCTGTTGAGTAGTTTTGAAGAAGAAAGGTTGAAAATTTCAATCGCATATTCTGATTCAATGGGTAGAATTATTTCTCTTGAAAGAAAATTAAATGAGAGTAAACAAAGTTTAGGAGATCTGGAAGGCCAGTTTATAGAAACAAAAAATCAACTAAAGAGAAAAGATAATGATTTAGAACTAGCCAAAAAATCAATCCAAGAAAAAGAGAAGCTCGTTTTCCAACTTGGAAATCAACTAAAGAGAAAAGATAATGATTTAGAGCTAATCAAAAAATCAATCCAAGAAAAAGAGAAGCTCGTTTTCCAACTTGGAAATCAACTAAAGAGAAAAGATAATGATTTAGAGCTAATCAAAAAATCAATCCAAGAAAAAGAGAAGCTCGTTTTCCAACTTGGAAATCAACTAAAGAGAAAAGATAATGATTTAGAGCTAATCAAAAAATCAATCCAAGAAAAAGAGAAGCTCGTTTTCCAACTTGGAAATCAACTAAAAAGAAAAGATAATGATTTAGAGCTAATCAAAAAATCAATCCAAGAAAAAGAGAAGCTCGTTTTCCAACTTGGAAATCAACTAAAAAGAATAGGTAAATTATTTGATGATTTGTTTTTGGAAAGAGAGATGCTAGTTGCAGATATGGAAAAAAGAAATAAAAAAGTTGTTGCGCTGAATTCTCAGCTTAATGATCTTACGGCTGCTTTCTATGAAATGAAATATTTAAGTAATTTTGGTAAATCGTTTTTGCAAAGGTTGATTTCGAATTTTCCAAGTTTACGCATACTTTTTAGTGGTGAAAATGGTAGTTTTAAAAATGCTTTGAGTAATATAAGAGGTTATAGGGCCATTAAAAAAAATAAATTATTTGATGTTGGTTACTACTTAAAAAATAATCCAGATGTTAGATCAACCAACAAAGACCCACTAATCCATTACATTTACCATGGTTATAAAGAAGGTCGAAATCCTAACCCTTCATTCAACAACAATTATTATATGACAATACATAACGACGTAAAAAGTTCCAATATAAACCCACTCATACACTACAGCCTATACGGAAAAAAAGAAAAAAGAAAAACCAGTAAAGAAAAAAGGAAAATAGTCAAATTAAGTGTATTGGTAATATTTCATAATCAAATTGATACTATTGAGAGGTGTATTAATAGTATTTTATCCCAAAAGATGGATTTTAATTATGAAATAATTATTGGTGATGATTATTCAAATGATGGTACATGGGAAGAAATACAAAAATATGTGCAAAAATATCCTAAGATCATTTCAGCATACAGAATTTCCATTGATGACTCATTAATGTATACAAATTCACAAAGAAGCGGGATTAACAGAGCAAATATTCTTAAACATGCTAAGGGAGAATACTTTAATTTCATTGATGGTGATGATTTCATAATTGATGAAGACAGGTTTCAATTACAAATTGAGATTCTTGAAAAGAATATAGACTGTATTGGTTGTGCTTGTGGTATTTCTTTTTTCAATGAAGTAGATGGTGATTTAAAGTTTAATTCAATTTATAAAGAATCTTTAGATTTACCTTCTGAAATAAAAATAAAATCTTCATTTTATATAAAAAATCTTTTTTTTCACAATGTTTCAATTGTATTTAGGAATATAGATACGGACATATATGAAAAGCTTGATAAAAGTTGTTTTGTTGATACATATTTAACAGTTTATTATTTACAATATGGTAACTTATATTATGTTAAAAAGTATATGTATGGCTACGTTTTGAGTAGTAACAGCGGATCTTGGACTAGCATAAATCGTCAGGAACAGTTGGTTACAGTATTATACCTGAGTTCTGTTTTACTAAAAAATCTTAACATGTTTTTCCATGAAATTTGTATTAAATATAAAGATGAAATTTGTAAAAGTTATGATATTAATTGTGGAGAATTATCCTCCAAATACTTAAAGCTAGTTAAATCCAATCAAAATTATGTGCTCATGAGAATTCTCAATCGAAGAAGTAGCAACTTGATTGAAAAAATAAGACTAAAATTAATTTATAATTTGTTAAAAGGTCTTAATAATGATTCTAAAAGTTTTTTAAGAGAAAAAATACTTAAATTTTTAATTAATAATTAGTTTAACCCCCATTTTTTGATTTTTATTTGGGGTTTGATATGTGTATAAGTCAGTTTCTAAAAATAATTGTTATTATTAATTTTGAATGGTGTATTTCTGATTTTATTAAATCGATAAATTTAATATGGGTTAATTATATGGATTATCTTAATGAAATATTCGTTGATCTATGACTAAAATACACTTCGAATGGATTTTTGGGGTATATGCTAAAATTTCGATTCCAGGCGACAAGACAATAAATGGTGAAACAAGGCATAAAACATCTTGGTAAATCTGTGATTATGTTAAAAGTAATCCAAAATGGTTGATAGTATTAAAATATATTAAAAAAACCATTATCACACAAACAAGAAAACCACGGTTTATTTTAATCTTTCTAACATTATACCCTGAGAAAATTTATACAATATTCATTATACAATATTCATTATTAAAAAACTGATCGTGATAGTATTCACAAAAAATTGGATAATATTTATAGTGTAGTGAATACATAAATGTTACAAGACAAATTATTTAATATAAAATAAATATTAAGATCATTTTTTTAATCATTAATTTTAATTGAGGTATAAAATGAAAACTTTCAAAAACTTCGTTATAGTTTTCTTGTTACTCATAGGTGTTGTTATGGCATTTTCATCCAGCATTAGCCCTGCTGCCGCTGCAACTAATATATATGTGAACGTAACTTCCGGGAATGATATGTGGGATGGGACTAGTCCAATTCACACAAGTGGTATTATCGGACCTAAAAAAACTATTAAAAATGCTACAGGAACTGTAACTTCGGGTGGGACTGTGCAAGTTAGCCAAGGTATATACAGAGAAAATAACATCACTCTAACAAAAAATATGACGATTGAAGGTGAAAATCAAAAGAATACCATAATTAATTGTCAAGATGTAGGGAGGGCATTTATTATTAATACAGGCACAAATATTAAAATTATAAACTTATCACTTATTAATGGACAAAGAGATTATCATGGGGGAGCTATATATAGTTATGGTACGTTAAATATTAGTAACTGTACTTTTGCCAACAACACCGCAAACGGGGATGGGGGGGCCATATATAGTTATGGTACGTTAAATATTAGTAACTGTACTTTTATCAACAACACTTCAATTAGGGGTGGAGCTATATCTAATAATTACGATTCTTTAAATGTGGTTAAAAGTATTTTCACAAATAATACTGCAACAAATTCTGCCATCGGTGGCGGAGCTATTTACGCTTATAAAAGTCCATTAACAGTAACTATATGTTCTTTTGAAAATAATACCGCAGCCAATGGTAGTGGTGGGGCTATCATTAATGAAGATGGTGCTATTTTCAACATCACTGACTGTATTTTCAAAAGTAATATATCAAAACATCTTGGTGGAGCGATACTTAATTATTACAATTTATTAAATGTGGCTAACAGTATTTTCTTCAATAATACTGCAACTAATGGTGGTGGTGCCATTCTTAATCAAGGTACTTTAAATGTGGCTAACACTAGATTCACCAACAATATTGTAACGAATAATAATGGTATTGGAGGGGCCATTTACAATTATTATGGTGATCTAACAATACTTAACACTATTTTTAATAATAACGAGGCTCAGGATGGTGTTGGTGGAGCTATCTATTCTTACCATGGCAAATTAGTTGTTAGTGATAGTAGTTTTACGGGTAATAGTGCTATTAATGGTAATGGTGGAGCTATTCATAGTTCTCGAAGTACTTTAACTTTGACTAAGGCTATGTTTTATAATAACTCTGCGGTAATGGGGGGTGCTATTTCCAATGCGTTTAGTACCTCCAATGTGTCGGATAGTAATTTTATTGGCAATACAGCTAATGGTGGTGGCGCTATTTTTAATAATAATGCGGGGTCTGCGACTGTGACTGATACGGTTATTAAGTTTGTTAACACTATTTTTACTAATAATAAGGCTATTAATGGTAATGGTGGGGTTATTAATAATGGTGCTGGTACTTTTACGATGATGCGAGCACGTTTTGATAATAATAGTGCAATTAGGGGTGGAGCTATATCTAATTATCGTGGTTGGGGGAGTGTAACAAATAGTAATTTTACGGATAACGCTGCGACAGTGGGTGGGGCTATCCTAAATGATCAGGGTTATTTGAAATTAGTTGGCACTATTTTTCTTAATAACGAGGCTCATGATGGTGTTGGTGGAGCTATCTATACTTATTACAATACATTAGTTGTTAGTGATAGTAGTTTTACGGGTAATAGTGCTATTAATGGTAATGGTGGAGCTATTCATAGTTCTCGAAGTACTTTAACTTTGACTAAGGCTATGTTTTATAATAACTCTGCGGTAATG
>Ga0074193_1000804_pt1 | contig 46806 bp, 33 predicted proteins | sample EPASupsiteHSE605_FD_64523 | JGI IMG/M metagenome (GOLD analysis project Ga0074193, IMG submission 64523) | Bioremediated contaminated groundwater from EPA Superfund site, New Mexico - Sample HSE6-05 | ecosystem: Environmental > Aquatic > Deep subsurface > Groundwater > Contaminated ...
TGCCAATTGGGAACTCACGACCCCCTGTTGCCAGAACGCCGCTCCCTTGAGCTACCGGGGCGAACGGACAACTCCCCGGACGGGACTTAAACCCGCTTGATATTAGGTTGTTACTGCGTACGGACAGAATAGTGATGATATTGGATGGGGCGGGTTGGCATAAGTCGTCCGCTTTAAAAGTTCCGGAAAATATGCGCTTGGTTTCGTTGCCGCCATATTAGCCAGAACTCAACCCGGTCGAGCACTTGTGGGATGTACTCCGTGAGAAAGCTTTCGGAAATCTTGTCTTCGATAGCTTGGACGCTCTTGAAGACCACCTCGAGGCCTCGTTACGGACAATGGAATGTGATACACCAAGAGTCCATTCCATCGTCGCGTGGCCGTGGATCATGAATTCACTTTTGAATTAGAATTGGAACAAGAGGTGCGCAACGCTCAGATCACGGCAACCGGCGAGGTCTGGTGGTTCGGTTGGCGCAACCGCTTGTCGTAACGCTCCTGCTCGCTGTAGATGCAACCGCAGTAGGGCTGGCGATAGAGGCCCAGGCGGATCGAATCGTCGATGCCCTCCTGCCACCCCTGGCGGAAATCCTGGTAATAAAAGGCAATGCCATATTCCGCTGCCAACTGCTCGCAGCGTTCGATCAGCAAACGATGATTCTGGTATTTTGAATAGAGCAAGGTGGTGGTGAAGGCGTCGAACTTGCCGGCAACCGCTGCCTGCACCGTCCGCACCAAGCGCATCTCGTAGCAGATCGGGCAGCGTTCCGTCTCGTGAAACACCACTTGGCGCAGGTAGTCGGTCAGCCCATAGCCCTCGTCAATCTCCACTGAGAAATCCACCGCCTCCGCCAATTGTTTGACCGCTGCAACCCGACGGCGAAACTCCTGATAGGGGTGGATGTTGGGGTTATAAAAAAAGCCGCTCGCCTCGTGGCCCTGCAGCCGGAGTTGTTGCAAGGGATACACGGCGCAAGGCCCGCAGCAAAGATGCAGCAGAATTCGCATTATTTGACCTTGAAGTGCTTGGGTTCGATGCCGTAACTGTGGATCTTGTAGTTGATGATCCGCAAACTGGTGTCCAGGCTCTTGGCGGCCTTGGTCTGGTTGCCGTTGTTTTTTTTCAGCGCCTCTATGATAAGCTCACGCTCGAAATTTTCAACTGCCGTGGCCAGCGACAAGGGTTTGTTGGCGTGGATGCTGTCCGAGCTCTGCAGCGAGGGCGGCAAGTGGATCGATTTGATCGCTGAGCCGTCGCAAATCAACACAGCCCGCTCCATGCAGTTCTGCAGTTCACGGACGTTGCCTGGCCAGTGGTACTGAACCAGCAGGTCGATCGCGGGGGTGGAAATCCGCTTGATCTGCTTGTGGTTTTCTGTCGCGTATTTTTCGAGAAAATATTCGGCCAGGAGCAGGATGTCGGTGCGCCGCTCGCGCAGCGGCGGCAGGTACACCGGAAAGACGTTGAGCCGGTAATAGAGGTCTTCGCGGAAGACCATCTCCTTCACCGCCGTTTCAAGGTCGCGGTTGGTGGCCGCCACCAGACGGATGTTGGTCTTGACGATCTTGGTGGAGCCCAGGCGTTGAAAGGTCCGCTCCTGGATGACGTTGAGCAGCTTCACCTGCACTGCCGGGCTGATCTCCCCGATCTCGTCGAGGAACAGGGTGCCGCCCTCGGCCAGCTCAAAGCGCCCCTTCTTGCTCTCGGTGGCGCCGGTAAAGGCCCCCTTCTCATGGCCGAAGAGCTCGCTTTCAAGCAGGGTCTCGGGGAGAGCCGAGCAGTTGACCACGATAAAGGGCCCGGCAGAACGGCTGGAATTGTGATGCAGCGCCTTGGCCACCAGGGTTTTGCCGGTGCCCGACTCGCCGCGCAGCAGCACGGTGGCGTTGGAATCCGCCACCCGATGAACCATGTCAAACACCTCCTGCATCCGCGAGGAGTTGCCGATGATCTCTTCGATCCGGTTCTTGGCCGACAACTCCCGGCGCAGTTTGGAGTTCTCCTGACGCAGGGCCTCCTTTTCCTCGTTGACCCGCTGGATGCGCTGCACCGTCTCGGCGATCAGGCCGCTGACCACGGTGAGAAAACGGAGATCGTTTTCGGACTGCACCCCGAACCCTTCCTTGTAGACCCGGTCGATGGACAGCGCCCCGATGGACTGTTGCGCCGCCGTAATCGGAACGCAAAGAAAAGAGCTTTTCTTTTTGCGCTCGTCACCTCGGGTCCGGGTGCGGTTGAGAAATAACGGTTCGTCGCCGATCTGCGGGACGATGATCGGCTCGCCGGTGGCCACCACCTTGCCGGTGATGCCCTCGCCCAGTTTGTAGCGTCCGCGCCGCTTGGCCTCGGCGGTGATGCCGTGGGCCACTTCGATCTCCAGTTCGCCGGTGGTCGGGTTGATGATTGAGACCGTGCCGTTGTCCATGTCTTTGTGTTCAGCCAGCGTGGTGACAATTTTTTCCAGGCAATCCTGGAGGCTGGTGGCCGAAGCCAGGTGTCGGGTGATTTCATAGAGGCAGGTCAGGTTGATGAATTCCTGATCCTGATTGGGGGCTAGCGGGCTGTTGTTTGCTTTCATGAATACTCGAGGAGTTTATTGACAGTGTTCCTTTGAAATGGTATTTACGTGCCGTTATGGAGGGATGGCCGAGTGGTTTAAGGCGGCGGTCTTGAAAACCGTTGTGCGAAAGTACCGTGGGTTCGAATCCTACTCCCTCCGCCAGAAATCACATATTGCTCCAATGGAGAGATGACCGAGAGGCCGATGGTGCTCGCCTGCTAAGCGAGTGTGGGGGTTATACTCCACCGAGGGTTCGAATCCCTCTCTCTCCGCCACATAGCACAAAGGCTGGTTGGGTTTCCAACCAGCCTTTTGTTGTTTTCTGCCTCAAGATGCGGGGGCTCACGAATCGTGTCGATCCCTTCTCAGCCTTGGCTGACAATGCGTTGCGCTCGACAGCGGCGACCAGGGCCGCCACGATCATTCCTCATCTCGAACCGTCCAATGTGACAAGTTTGTACCATACTTGCTGGCGATTTGCCACGTCAACCTTGCGCAAAATGTAATATCCGGTTCATCCATGCTACGTTTGCGTCATATGCGGCGTTCGCTTGACCGGTTTGCATTTCTTTCTTGTCGCAGTTCTGCGCCGAAGGCGTCTTGGCAGTGTATATGTGCGCGGCTCCTGCAACCCTATAGAGCAATGTGAAAGATCCGTGACGTGCCCGTGCTAGGGTCCTGAATCAGTGGCGTTCCGAGTCGGAGCCGCCGACTGGGTGGTAATGAACATAAACCCGGCGGAGGAATTCGATTTGCGCCAGCAGCGTTCTTTCCACTTCCGTGGCGATGCGATCACCTTCGGTCACGCTGAGTCCGCCGTCGATGCCGATGGTCAGGTTGACCACCAAGTACGGTCCAAACCGATGGGCGTGTACCTCCTCAATGGCCTCCACGCCGTACACCTCCCGCAACGCCGATTGAATCTCTTCGGCGAGTTCCCTCCCCGGCAGGGTGTCCATCAGGTCGGACGTTGCCGAGCGCAGGATGTCAACCCCGGTGTGGAGAATGATCAGGGCGACCACCGCGCCGGCCAGGGGATCGATCCAGGGAAAACCCAGGCGGCCAAAGAAGATGCCGATTGCCGCCGCTGACGAGGCAAAAATATCGTTGCGGTGGTCTTGGGCCAGGGCAAGGACGGCGGTGTTGCCGGTGCTGCGGCTGAGGCCGTAGGTCCATGCGGTGAGCCCGCTTTTGAGCAGCACCGCGAACAGCGCGATCCATAAGGCGGTGAGGCTGGCTCCGGCAGCGTCCTGACGCACGGTCAGCAGTTCGTAGATCACATCGACCGAATTCCAGAAGATGGCGATGGCAGTGGTGACGACAAAGGCGCCGACCACCACCGCCGCCACGCTCTCCAGTTGATCATGGCCGTAGGGATGTTCACGGTCGGCTGGTTTGCCGGACAAGCGGACAAAGATGCTGACCACAACGCCGTAGGCCACGTCCGAGGTCGAGTTGATGCCGTCAGCCAGCAGGGCGGGGCTGTGACCAACCACTCCAACCACGGCCTTGAGCACGGCAAGAATGATGTTGGCGACCAGACCCACCTGGACGGCAAGCATGCTTTTTTGCCGCCGGTGCGCGGCGGTGGTCGAATCGGCGTCTGATTTCATATGGATTTGGTCATGGTTGCCTGGCGTTCGTGAGGTAAAGGAACAGCGAATGATGATCAGTTCCTCGCCATGTGCATTCAGGATGACCCTGCCATTGCGGCGGATGATCAATCGGCTGCCAACACCGGAGCTGAGGTCGGCAAGCGTGTCTTTGGCGACTACAGGAGTGTAAACCAAGGGGCGATGTGTTGATTTCACTTTTCCGAGGCCGTCAGCCCTTGGGCGTGCGGCCGCAGACAGGCGAGCAGCGGCCCTCTTATACCCAATTCCTTTTCGGAAGTAATCGATTTTTTCCGGATTGGCAGGCTCGCAGGGCCTTGCGGTCCAGGTAAACAGATCAGGAGAAAAAAGGCTTGCCCTTTGCTCCGAGAATCGTTTTTCTGCAAGAAAGTTCGCAGTCTTTGCGCCAACCCTTTTGCCTGGAGGAGAGAAGATGAACCACCGCATCGAACACGACACCATGGGCGATATCGAGGTCCCCGGTGAGCGCCTTTGGGGGGCGCAGACCGAACGCAGTCGGCGCAACTTCAACATCGGCGAGGAGCGGATGCCGCTGGCGTTGGTCTACGGCCTGGTGCGGTTGAAGCGGGCCTGCGCCGAGGTGAATCGGGCGAAGGGCAAGCTGCCCAAGGCGATCCGCGACCTGATCGTCCGCGCCTGCGATGAAATTCTGCGCGGTTGCCACGACCAGGAGTTTCCCCTGGCGGTCTGGCAGACGGGCAGCGGCACCCAGACCAACATGAACGTCAACGAGGTGATCGCCAACCGTGCCGCGGTCCTGGCCAACGGCAACCTGGAACCACCCCGGCCGGTGCATCCCAACGACCACGTCAACATGTCGCAGAGCTCTAACGACATCTTTCCTTCAGCCATGCACGTGGCCGGTGTTTTTGCCCTGGAAGACCGGCTGGCGCCGGCTGTGGAGCGACTGCACCGCACCCTGCGCGCCAAGGCGATGGACTTTGCCGACATCGTCAAGATCGGCCGAACCCACCTCCAGGACGCCACCCCCTTGACGCTTGGCCAGGAGGTCGGTGGTTGGGCGGCGATGCTGGCAAGCAATCTGCGCCAGTTGCGCGAAGGGTTGGAGCACTTACGTTTTCTCGCCGTCGGGGGCACGGCGGTGGGCACCGGGCTCAACGCTCCGGCAGGATTCGGCGAGGCGGTGGCCGCCCAGCTCAGCGGCGACACTGGCAAGGTGTTTTATATAACGGACAACGCCTTTCATGGTCTCACCGGGCACGACCAGATGGTTTTTGCTCACAGCGCGGTCAAGGCCTTGGCGGCCAATCTGATGAAGATCGCCAACGACGTTCGCTGGCTGGCCAGCGGTCCGCGCTGCGGCTTGGGAGAAATCAGCATCCCGGCCAACGAACCGGGCAGCTCAATCATGCCGGGCAAGGTCAACCCAACCCAGTCAGAGGCCGTAACCATGGCCGCGTGTCAGGTGTTTGGCAACGACGCGGCCATCGGTTTTGCCGCCAGTCAGGGCAATTTTGAACTCAATGTGTTCAAGCCGCTGATCATCTACAATTTCCTCCAGTCGGTCACCTTGCTGGCCGATGTGATCGACTCCTTTGACCGCAACTGCGCCGTCGGCATCCAACCCATTCCAGAGCGGATCGAACACAATCTGCGTCGTTCCCTGATGTTGGTTACTGCCCTCAATCCCCACATCGGCTACGAGAAAGCGGCTGCCGCCGCCAAGAAGGCGCATGCGGAGAACTTGTCTCTTCGCGAGGCGACGCTGGCCCTGGGGCTGCTGTCCGGTGAGGAGTTTGATCGGTACGTGCGTCCGGAAGCGATGATCGGCAACGCGGGCCAAGGCATCGTTGTGTGAATGGCTGATGGTTGCGGAGCACGCAGGACAGGCGTGCCAGGAAGCGGAGGGCGGTCGCATGCCGGAAGGGGCCACCCGGTGCATTTGCGGAAACGCCCCGAACCAAAGACGTGCTGCAGCGTGCAGCCGGAGGAATTTGGTTCGGGGCAATCGGAGGATTGGCCGCTCTATGTTGTACCTGTCGCCAACGCGGATCGGCCCATTCTAGGCAAAAAGAGGGGCAAGACGCCTTCGCAATGATCAGGGAAGGGTAATGTCGTACACTTTAGTGCGATGATCTGTCGTCTGTTTTTCCTTGGCCGGATTAAAATTGCCCAATGTTTTGACGCCGCCATAGATTTCCAGCGGTCCCAGAAACCGAATGCCGACCTCCGAATAGGGGAACATGGCTTTGGCGTCCAGGAAAAACGCGTCAGAAAAGCTGTAGCCGCCGCCAAAGGCGCCTTGGATGTCTTTGTTGCCGTAAAAACCGAGCAGTTCGGCTGAACCGTTCCAATCGTTAAACACTTCGACAAACAGGTTGCCCTCCAGGCCGTAGACCTGATCGCCGCCTTCGTCCACTTGCAAGGACGTGCTGTTCAGAGTCCCACCTCGATAAACATGCGGGGTGGCGGAGGTGTAGTGATCGGTAATGTATCTATGGGTGATAAATTCGTCCTCTTCCACTTCCGCATACTGGCAGGTCAACCCGACGCGGATGGTTGAGTAATCAAAAAAAGCGTTGGAAGAATTGAGATTGAACGGCACCTGGAGCACCGCGCCCGCTCTGATTTCATCGTCGGCGCCGGCTGGCTGCGCCAACAGGGCGCACGACACGCCGATCAGGGCGCCGCAGAGGCCCGGCTTAAAAATAGAGAGGGAAATGTGTGTACGTTTCATGTTTTTCTCCGAAGAAACAAAGATAAGTTACAGCATATTCTTAAAGTTGAATGGAACATTTTTTTTCAATTTTTTCAACATGATCTTGGATAATCATTAAGACCATGCATTGAAAAAACTGTTTTTCCGACAATGCAGTCAACCCTTGTTCCAGACTGTCGCCGGAAGCCTACGCCCCAGGCGGCGCCAAGTTGTCGGCAACTTCTCCCCTGTGTCGATACAAGTCGATGAAAAGCTGTTGACTGTTACCCGTTGATTATCTATTACACATCATTTCGCCCTGTTCCGATGCCAGAGCGGCTGTGGCCGCATTGCAAACCCGGCCATGACCGAACGCCAGCCGCGCCGCTGAAGCTGGTCTTCAACCGGGCAAAGGGGCGGCGGTATGGCGTGCCCGCCCGATCTGCTCGCCGAGACGCGGCGTTGCGGCGCATAATCACGACCAAGGCGTTGTCGCCCGCAAGCAGGGCATTGAAGGATAAGACTCGTTGAGGGCAGCCGCATGGCCGCGCCCTCCGGAGGACAGCATGTCGAAACAAGCAGCCTGCCTGGCGGTGCTGGGCGCAGGATCGGACGTGGGCAAATCCATCGTCGCCACTGCCCTGTGCCGGATTTTTGCCAATCGGGGCATACGGGTGGCGCCGTTCAAGGCCCAGAACATGTCCAACAACTCCGGGGTCACCCCTGAAGGCGCGGAGATGGGCCGAGCCCAGATCGTGCAGGCCGAAGCGGCCAGGGTTGCGCCCCATTGCGATATGAACCCGGTGCTGCTTAAACCGGTCAGCGACGTCGGCTCGCAGGTGGTGCTCAACGGCGTGGCCTGGATCGACGCCACCTCCCAGTCCTATTACACCAAAAAGGATTTTCTGTTCGGCGAGAGCAAGGCCGCGCTTGACCGTCTGCGGGCCGCCCACGATTTGATTATCATGGAAGGCGCCGGCTCCTGCGCCGAGGTCAACCTGATGGCCGGCGACATCGTCAACCTGCGCATGGCCGCCTATGGCGACGCCCCGGTGATTCTGGTGGCCGACATCGATCGCGGCGGGGTCTTTGCCCAGATCGTCGGCACCTTGGCCTGCGTGTCGCCGGAGCAGCAGGCGCAGATTCGCGGTTTTGTGGTCAACCGTTTTCGCGGCGACATCGCCCTGTTCAAAGCCGGCGTCGACTGGATCGAGGAGCGCACCGGCAAGCCGGTGTACGGGGTGCTGCCCTGGTACAAGCATTTCCACATCGAGGCCGAGGACGCGGTGGTAATCGAAAACGCGCCGGGGTTCAATCCAACCTCCGCCGCAGATCCGACCATCGGCGTCATCCGCCTGCCCCACATCTCCAACTTCACCGACTTTGATCCCCTGGCCCATCTGCCCGGCTGCCGGTTGGTCTATCTGCAGCAGCCGCAGGATCTGGCGGGTTTGCGCGCCGTAATCCTGCCCGGTTCCAAGAGCACCTGTTCCGATCTGCAATGGCTGCAGGACACCGGCTGGCGCGACCAGTTGCTCGCCTATGCGGCCGGCGGGGGCCATCTGCTGGGCATCTGCGGCGGCTATCAGATGTTGGGCGAATGGGTGCGCGACCCCGACGGCATCGAGGGGACGCCCGGCTCGACCGCCGGCCTTGGCCTGCTGCCGGTGGAAACCGTGCTCAAAGCCCCCAAGACCACCACTCTGACCGATTTTACTTGGGGCGACATCCCCGGCTCCGGCTACGAGATCCACATGGGCCGCACCGAACCGCCGCGCGACCGCAGCCTGTTTGCGGTCCAGCGCCGCAACGGAGAGACCTGCACGGACGTTGACGGCTGCGTCAGCGAGAACGGCCGGGTGCTCGGGGCCTACATGCACGGCCTGTTCGACGCCCCGGCGATTACCCGCCGCTGGCTTGCGGGCATTGGCCTTGCCGGGGTTGCGGTTGACGCCCTCCACGGCCCTGCGGCCCGCGATCAGGCCTATGAACAGCTGGCCGAACATGCGAGCCAGCACCTGGACATCGCGGCGATCACCGCGCTGTTGCCCTCCGACCTGCAGGAGCGGCTGCGATGATTCAAGGACACGGCGGCAACATTGCAGCCCTGGCGGCGGAGCTCGGCTGCCGGCCAGACGAAATCACCGACATGAGCAGCAACATCAACCCCCTGGGCTCCGTGCCTGGCCTGATCGATCACCTCAGGGAGCGAATGGACCGGATTCGCTTCCTGCCCGAGGTCGACGGCCGGCAGGCGATTCAGGCCATTGCCCGGCTGCTGGGCGTGGCCGAGGAACGGGTACTGGCCGGCGGCGGCACCACCCAGTTCATCTACACCGCCTGCGCGGCGCTGGAGACGCGGCGGGCGCTGATCGTCGGCCCGACCTACGCCGACTACACCGACGGCTGCCGGGTGCATGGAATTGAACCGGAGTTTTTCCTCGCCGAGGCCGCCAGCGGCTTTGTCCCGGATCTGCAACGGCTGGAAGCGGCGCTTGCCGGCTGCGACACGGTGTTTCTCTGTAACCCCAACAACCCCACCGGCCAGTTGATCCCGCATCACGCCCTGCTCCGGCTATGCCAAAACCATCCCCAGGTGCGCTTCATCATCGACGAATCCTACCTGCCCTTTGCGCCTCCGGACCAAAACGCCAGCCTGAGCAACTGCCGGCTCGACAACGTGGTGGTGCTCTGGTCGGTGTCGAAAATCTTTGGCATGCCCGGCCTGCGGGCCGGTTTTCTGGTGGCCAATGCGCCGGTGGTTGAGCGCTTCCGCCGCTACATGCAGCCCTGGTGCGTCAACAGCCTGGCCCAGGAGGCGGTCTGTTTTCTGGGCGCCAACCAGGCTGCGGTGGAGGAGTTCATCGTCCAGACCCGGAACTATCTGGCCGTGGAAGGGGCGCTTTTCCGGCAACGCCTGGAGACCGGCCGCCTCACGCTGTATCCCAGCGCCACCTCCTATTTTCTGATTGGTCTGCCGGCGAACCGCACAGCCACCGGGGTCTGCCGCGCGCTTGCCGAGCAACGTTTCCTGATTCGCAACTGCGCCAACTTCCATGGCCTGGACGAGGGCTACATCCGCATCGCCCTCAAGGACGCGGCCACCAATCAGATGGTTGCCAGCCATCTGCTCGCCGCCGTCGGCGCGGAGGTCTGAGCCATGCACCCTTCCCTTGCCCATCTGCTCCCCTGGCTCGCCCTGCCGGCCGCCTTTGCTCTCGACGCCCTGCTGGGCGATCCCCGCTGGCTGCCCCATCCGGTGCGCTGGATGGGCTGGGCCATTGAGCGCGCCGAACCCTTTTTCCGGAGTCGGATCGCAGGCGAGTTTAAGGCCGGGACGTGCTTTGCTCTGGCGTTGATTGTCGGCTGCTGGGCGCTCTCGGCGCTGACCGTGGCGCTGGCCTACAAGGCGCATCCGCTCTTTGGTTTTGCGACCGAAACCGTCCTGCTGTTCTACTGTTTTTCAGCGCGGTCACTTGGCCAGGCGGCGATGGAGATCCATGGTTTGCTGGCCGACGGCAAGGTTGACCAGGCCCGCTCCCAGGTGGCGATGATTGTCGGCCGGGACGTGGAGCGCTATCAGGCCGACGACATTGCCCGCGCCACCGTGGAAACCGTGGCCGAAAACGTGGTCGACGGCGTGCTCTCGCCCTTGTTTTTTGCTGCTCTCGGCGGCGCGCCCCTGGCCCTGGCCTACAAGATGATCAACACCCTAGATTCCATGGTGGGCTACAAAAATCCGCGCTATCTGCTCTTTGGCCGGACAGCCGCCCGCATCGACGACGTGGCCAACTTCCTGCCGGCGCGGTTGTCGCCGCTGGTGATCGGACTGGCCAGTCGGCTGGTTGCCGGCGCCTCGGCGCGCCGCGCCCTGACCACGGCCTGGCGGGAAGGCGCGCACCACGCCAGCCCCAACGCCGGTTATCCGGAGGCCGCCTTTGCCGGCACCCTCGGCGTGCAACTGAACGGCCCCAACTACTATCACGGGGTGCTGGTCGAAAAACCCTACATCGGTCTGGATCTGGGCGCTGTGACCCTGCATCACGTCCAACAGGCCTGCCGCCTGATGACCTGGACCTCCCTGTTGGGCTGCGGCACGGCCTGGTTGTTGTCGGTTGCCGCCCACCTGTTCATCGCGGCCTGGTTGTAATCAAGGCGCACAATCCTCCCACGCCCGGCTTTTTTGCAGCCCCTTCCTCTTTCCTCCTTGCCCGCGCGCCGCGTCTCCAGAAACCGTGCAGGGCGAAAAAGATTGACGCCGGCGCTTTCCGCATCCTTTAATACAAACAACAACGACAACGCGTATCGTGGAGGAAACCGCCTCCCCAGGCGTTGCAAATCTCCGCGCAATTCCCTGTGCACTGCCCATGCCCTTTTTCAACAGTCTCCGTGCAACCCTGGTCGGCAGCATGATTGCCATGGCCGTCCTGGCCGTCGGCCTGGTCGGCGCGTTGTGGGTTGCGCTGGAATACAGCAAATTCGAGACGGAATCGGAGCGCCTGCGCGAGGAATACGTTGAGCAGCAAAAGGCGCTGATTAAGCAGGAGGTCGACCGGGTGGTCGATTACATCGAGTATCAGCGGTCCACCACCGAGGCCGCGCTGAAAAAGCAGCTCAAAGAACGGGTGGACCAGGCCTGGGCCAGCGCCGACGGAATCTACAGCAAATATCGGGAAGACAAGAGCGCGGAGGAAATCAAAAGCCTTATCCGGGAATCCCTGCGTCCGGTCCGTTTTGATCAGGGACGCGGCTACTACTTCGTCTACGACATGCAGGGCAACAATGTCCTTCTGCCCTATTCGCCGCAGCTCGAGGGGCGCAACTTGTGGGATCTGCAGGACAGCAAAGGGAAATACACCATCCGGAGGATGGTGGAATTGATGCGGGCAAAGGGGGAGGGGTTTCTCAACTGGCACTGGTACAAACCAGGGGAGACCGGCAGGATGTCGGAAAAAATCGGCTTCAGCAAGGCTTTTGCGCCCTTGGACTGGTGGATCGGCTCCGGCGAATATATCGAGGACGTCGAGCGGGAAATCCAAGCGCAGACCCTGGCCCGGATCAACACCATCCGCTTTGGCAAAGACAACTACATCTTTGTCTATGACTTCAAGGCCAACACCCTGGCCCACTACAAACCCGAAAATCTGGGCGTCAATCAGTGGGATTTTCGCGATCCCAACGGCGTGCCGGTGCTACAGGAACTGATCCGGGGATGCCAACAGCAAGACGGCGTATTCCTCGAATATGTGGGCACCATCCGCCCGGTCACTGGACAACCGGCGGCAAAACAGGCCTACGCCAGAGCGGTCAAGGAGTGGCAGTGGATGGTCGGCGCCGGCGTGTATACCGATGAGATCAACGAGATCCTGGCGGAAAAACGAGCGGCCCTTTCTTTGAAAATCAAACGCGACCTGACCCTGGTCGTCGCCATCCTTCTCGTGAGTCTTTTGTGCACCATCCTCATCTCCCGATACATCACCGGCCGGATTGCCGCCAATGTGCTGGGCTTCACCGCGTTTTTTGAGCGCGCGTCCACCGGATCGAGCATGATCGACCAGCAAGCGATCCATTTTGCCGAGTTCAAGGGCTTGGCCCTGGCCGCCAACCAGATGATCGACGAGCGCAACCGGGCCGCGGTTGCCATCGACAACCTTCGGGGACAACTGGACCGCAGCCGCAAGATGGAGGCCCTGGGTGTGTTGGCCGGCGGCGTGGCCCACGACCTCAACAACGTGCTGGCCGCCGTGGTCGGTTATCCCGACCTGATCCTTGCCTCCATGCCGCTCGATCATCCCCAGCGCCGTTATATCGAAGCTGTGCGCGACTCAGGCCTGAAGGCCGGCGAAATCGTCCAGGACCTGCTCACCCTGGCCCGCCGGGGCGTGGTCCAGTCGGCGGTGCTCGATCTCAACGCCCTGGTTCGGGGCTATCTGGCCTCGCCCGAATGCATCAAACTCTGCGCCAACAGCCCGGATCTGCGGATCGACACGGATTTGGCCCCGGACCTGCTCGGGATCAAGGGGTCACGGGTGCATGTGCAGAAAACGATCATGAACCTGATCGTCAACGCCGCCGAGGCGCAACCCAGGGGCGGCGTTATTCGCATTGCCACCGAAAACCGCTATCTTGACCAGCCGCTGCCCGGCTATGAACGAATCGACGAGGGCGAGTATGCGGTGCTCAGCGTGGCCGACGAAGGCGGCGGCATCTCCGAGAGCGATCTTGCCCACATCTTTGAGCCCTTCTTTTCCAAAAAGAAACTGGGCCGCAGCGGCACGGGTTTGGGCATGACCGTGGCCTGGGGCACGGTGGAGGATCACGGCGGCTATATTACGGTGTCTGCCCGCGAAGGCCGGGGCGCCCTGTTTGAACTCTATTTCCCCGTCACCCGCGAAGCAATGATCGAGGAGGAGACAAGCAATTTGTCGGATTACCAGGGCAGGGGACAGCGCCTGTTGGTGGTGGATGATCTGGAGGAACAACGGAATCTGGCCAAGGCCATGCTGGAGCGGCTGGGCTACCAAGTTGCAACCGCGGCCGGCGGTGAACAAGCCTTGGCTTGGCTGGCCGGGCAATCGGCTGATTTACTGCTGTTGGATATGATCATGCCGCCGGGCATTGACGGCCTGGAAACCTATCAACGCGCCCTGGCGCTCAATCCCGCTCAGCGGGCGATCCTGGTCAGCGGCTACGCTGAAACCGACCGGGTGCAACGGGCCATGGCGCTGGGCGCCCGGCGTTATCTCAAAAAGCCCTACACCATCGACGGTCTGGCCCAGGCGGTGTGGGCGGCGCTGCAATAGCCGGTGCAATCCGGCCGTGAGCGGCGCTCACGACAGGTCGGAATCTTCCTCTCTCTGCTCAAACCCCTTGGCCGCCGGCAGGATGATGGTAAAGGTCGAACCCTTGCCGGGGCTGCTCTCCACCTCCACCGTGCCGTTGTGGGCCTGGGCAATGTGCTTGACGATCGCTAGGCCAAGCCCGGTGCCGCCCTGGTCGCGGCCGCGCGCCTTGTCGCAGCGGTAGAAACGCTCAAACAGTCGGGGCAGATGCTCCTTGGCAATGCCGGGGCCATTGTCGATGACGCTGAAATGGACGAACTCCTCGCCCCGCATGGTGCGGCTTCCCTGGCAACGCAGGGTGATCAGCGAACCGTGGGGGCTGTAGGCGATGGCGTTGTTCAGCAGGTTGATCACCGCCTGCTCGAGCAGCGGCTGGTTGATCGGCGCGTACAGTTCGTCGTCGCACTCCACCTGGACGACAATGTCCTTTTCGTCGGCATGGACCGCGCAGGTCTGCAGCGCGCTTTCCAGCACCGCCCCCACCTCCGCCGGCGCAAGCGGAATTTCCTCCTTGTTTTCCCGATCCTCGATCCGCGACAGGGTCAGCAGATCGTCGACAATGGCGTCCAACCGATTGGCCTGCCGCACCACAATCCCCAGGAAACGGCGGGCGTTGTCCTGGTCTTCCAGCGCCCCGTCGAGCAGGGTTTCGACATAGCCCTTGATCGCGGTGATCGGGGTCTTCAGCTCGTGCGAGACGTTGGCGACAAAGTCCTGGCGGATGTTTTCCAGCCGGTTGAGTTTGGTCAGGTCGTTCATCACCAGCAGCACGCCCATACTTTTGTTGTCCTCGTCGCGCAGGGGCACGGCGTGGGTCTGGAGCATGATCGGATCAACGCCGTTGAACAGGGTCACCTTCTGCTCCTGCTGGATGTTGTGGGTCAGGGTAAAATCGACCATCTCCAGGAGATAGGCGTTGCGGATCACGCCTTGCACCGCCTTGCCCTTGACCACCTCCGAGGGCAGGGCGAACAGCGAGGCCGCCGCCTGATTCATGCGGATAATCTTTTTGTCGGCGTCAATGGCCACCACCGAATCGGCCATGCTGGAAAAGACCGCCTCCAGTTCGTTGCGCTGCTGGATGATGATCCGGATGCGGCGATTGATCTGCTCGGCCATCTGGTTGATCGACCCAGCCAGCCCGGCCATTTCCACCGACATGTGTTCGCTTTTGATCTTGACCAGCTGGTCGATGCGACCGCGGGTCAGCTGCTCGGCGCCTCGTTTCATCTCTTCCAGCGGCCGGCTGATCCGCCGAGCCGAGTAGAGGGAGAGCAGTCCGGCCAATATGGCCACGCCCACGGCGATGGCCAGCATTTTTCTCTGCAGGAGCCCCAGCATGGTTTCAACCGGGGTGACGGCAATGGCCAGGCGCAGGGCGCCGCGATGGTTGTCGTTGCCGAGTTTGACCGGAATGGCGGCGTAGAGCATGGATTCGCCCAGGGTATTGCTGTGGCGAAGAGAGAACCCGGTCTCTCCGGCCAGGGCCGGCTCCACCTCAGGCCGCTTGCCGTGGTTGTCCATCAGGCTGCGGTCCTCGTTGGAATCGGCCAGAACCACGCCGCCCGCGTCAATCACCGTGATCCGGGTCGCGGCCCGGCGGCCGGTCTGGCGGACAAAGTCCTGGAACGGCTGATCTTCGCCCCGGCTGAGGGTGGTGACGGTCGGCTCGATCAGCAGGGCGCGCTCACGGATCTCCTCCTTGAGTTGACCAAGGTAAAAGTCGCGACCAGTGGTGGTGGCCAACCAGGCGGCGAGCGCCATTGAAAACAGGGTAATGCCGACGCAGGCAGGAAAAATCTGCCAAAAAAGACGAATGTTTCGCATGGGCCTCTCAGCCTAGAGTCTGTGATTGCGCCCCGGAACAACAGGGGTGAAAAAAGGAAGGAGGCGACAAGACGCCGCCGCCTGGCCGCTACTCCCGAATGCGGTAGCCGATGCCGCGCACGGTTTCTATGCAGGTGCCGGAATCGCCCAGTTTCTTGCGCAGGCCAAAAATCTGCACGTCCACCGCCCGTGGGGTGATGCTGTAGTCGTAGCCCCGGACCTGATCAATGATCTGCTGCCGGGAAAAGACCCAGCCAGGCCGGCCGGCAAGCAGTTCAAGGATGGTGAACTCCGAGGCGGTGAGGTGGACCTCTTCGCCGTCGACCCGCACTTCGTGGCGCCCGGGATGGATCTCCATGCCGTGGCGGCTGATGAAGCCGACGCTCTCGTCCGGCGCCTCGGCCGTCTCCGGGGTGCGGCGCAGGGCCGCCTCGAGCCGGGCAATCAGCACCCGGGGGCTGAACGGCTTGGTGACGTAATCGTCGGCCCCGCACTCCAGGCCGGAGACGATGTCGTCCTCCTCGCTCTTGGCGGTCAGCATGATGATTGGCAATCCCTTGATCGCCTCCTGGCTGCGCACCGCCCGGCAGACCTCGTTGCCGTCCTTGCCCGGCAGCATCAAGTCGAGCACCATGGCGTCGACCTGCTCGCGGCCGAGCAGTTGCAAGGCCTCCTCGCCGGTGTCGGCGCAGGTGACGTTGAAGCCTGCCTTGATCAGATTGTAACTGACAAGCTGTTGGATGTCGGTGTCGTCCTCGACAACCAGAATGCTTGGTTTCCTCACGTGTTTCTCCTGCAAAAATAAGTAGTCTGTTTGGCCGTACTGTGCTGCAGCGCAGGGTTGCGCGCAATAAAAAAGAAAAAGACTAACGCTATCCTAATCTGTTTCTAACCCGGCGATAACCTGGACCGGGCATTGTGCAGACTGATCTGTTGTCCCCTTTATCAAGAGCCAGTTTCGGAGGAAACCCGTGAGTAGACATATGCATTTCCATCGCGAGATCGACCAGCTGAAAAAAATGATCCTCGAGATGGGCGCGATGGTGGAAGACCGCCTGCGCCGCGCCTGCGCCATCCTGGAAAACCGCGACGAAGCCGAGGCCCAGGCCGTCGTGACCGCCGACTGGGAGGTCGACGACATGGAGATTCGGGTGGAGGAAGAGTGCCTCAAAATTCTGGCCCTGCACCAGCCGGTGGCCCGCGATCTGCGGTTGATCGTCTCGATCATCAAGATCAACAGCGAACTGGAGCGCATCGCCGACATTGCGGTCAATATCGCCAAGCGCATCCTGACCATCAACAAAAACAAAACCCCGGATTTTGTCGTTACGCTGGACTACCAACCGATGGCCGCCAAGGCCCTGGAGATGGTCAAGACCAGCCTGGACGCCCTGGTGACCGAGGACGCCGCCCTGGCCCGCAAAATCTTTCTCATGGACGACGAGGTCAACCGGATGCGGGACGCCGCCTACAAGACCGTGGTCGGCGACATCGGCGACCGCGCCGACAACGCCGCCTGCCTGATCAATGTGTATCTGATCGCCCGTCACCTCGAACGGATCGGCGACCGGGCCAACAACATCGCCGAAGAGGTGATTTATCTGGTGGAAGGCGAGATCGTGCGCAGCAGCGAAGACCCGCATTGAACGCCTTGGTCTGCATTCCCCTGCATATATTCAATGTGGCCAAGCCGCAAGTGTTTTGTATCTTTGATTATCGTCGATAGATGCGCACCTCGACGCCCGGCGTGTTCTGCATCTGGTTCCAGCGGCCCTGGGCAATATGCGCCTTGGCCTGGATCTCGTCACGGGTGCGGAACGGCCGCTCTTGAATGATGGCGTCGGCAAGCGCTTCACCAATCCCGGAAAGGCTCATCAGCTCGGTACGGGACATCTCGTTGAGATAGACCACCCGTTTGGGGATTGGCCGGGTGGCGTAATGGTCCAACTGGGCGTCGATCTGGTTCTGCACCGTATGACCTGCGACGCTGGGACCGGCTGCGCCTGTGGGCAGCACTTCATGGGCCGCGCAATCAAGCGCAACCGGGATGGCCTGCTCGCCTTCGATGATATCGGCTTTATCGTCGGCGTCGGGGTTGCCCTGAGCGCGCAGATAGGCAATGTCCGCCTGCCGCGACGCTTGCCCATAGCGAGCGGTGACCACGAAGTTGACGGTTTTCAAATTGCGCGCCTGAGCTTGAGCGGCGGTCGGCGCACTGTACGCACCTTCCGAGCCGTTCACCGCCAGCTTCACAAATTTCTCGAAATGATTTTTATGATCGCTGTTGGCGGCCTGGGTCAAAGGCGTGAGGTTGTCCCAGGTGTTGCCTGGCCCGCCCAGGTTGTCGTTGAGTAGGTGTCCCTTGATGTAATACACGCCTTCCCCCTGTTTGCGTTTGTTGACCTTGCTCCAGAGGGGATTGCCCATGTCGCCGGAGGAGGGGGAGCTGCCGTTCGGGTGGATGGGCGTCAAACGCATGACGCTGGCCGAACCGCCAAAGCCGTTCACTCTGCCGCCGTAAACGGGCGGGGTGGAATGGGCAATATCGACCGGCATGAATCGAGCCGTGGCGTCGGCAAGACGGCCCAGCAGGCCGTCAATAATATCGGCATGATTGGTCGTCGATGGCGGACCGCCGCCAGCTCCGGGGGCAGGGTTGTCGCTGCTGGCTGTAACGATGGCGGCGTCCAGGTCGGTTGCGATCTGGACGGCTTGATTTTTGTCGTTTTGTTTGTCGGGCGGCACGTTGACGGTGCGCAGGAAATCTTGATAGGCGGTGGGCGTGGAGGCCATGATGATCCGGGCGCTGCGTCCACGGCCTTGGATGTACAGACTATGCTGCCCGCCGCCAGCCTGAAAATTGCGCCGCGCTCGCCACCAATCCACAATGCTCGCCGCGCCGCGCCGCACCGCCGCCGCGCCTCTTCGCACCATGTTGAGCGCCGCGCGGCCCAGGCGCAGTGCCCGGTCGATCAGCCAATCAACGGCGCCTTCCACCCGCTCCCGAATCCCGCCGAGAATTTCCCGCAGCCTCTCGGAAAGTCGGCCCAGGCCGGCCTGATTGGCGAGAAAGCCGATGGCAATGGGCAAGGCCCCGGCCAGGGCGCTTTCGACAAAGCCGGCCGCCTCGCCGATGGCGCCGCGGGCAATGGAGCCGATGCCGTCCAGGACCCGGGAGACAATCTCCAGCATCTGCCGCAGGTACTGCATGAAGGACTCGATGGCCCGGTAGATGGCGATCAAGGTGTTGATCACCGGCATGATGCCGGTGACGTCGAGCAGGGAGAGCAGCCAGCGGCTGGCCCAACCGATCACCCGCTCGGTGATGAAGCCGGTCACTCCCTGGACCACCGTGTCCCACAGGTTGGACAAACGCTCGCTGAGTTCGCGCCACAGGCCGGCAGGTCCGTCATTGATCAGGGTGGCCACGAACGACCAGACCCCGGTGGCCGCCTCCAGCATGGTGCGCAGGCGGGCGACGATGGCCGGATCGATGCGGCGCGCCAGGCGGGCAAAGATGGCGTCCCTGGTCAGACCCAGCACCTCAAGCACAAAGCCGAGCACCGAGCGCAGCGAAAAATCGGCCGGCGGGTTGATGCCGGCCTCGCGCACCGTGGCAAACAGCCAGCTGGTGAAGCCGGTCAGCAGGTGGCTGCCGATGTTGCTGAAAAATCCAGTGAATCCGGCTCCCATGGCGCGCAACAGGTTGCCCAGAAAACCCAGCGGATCGGTGAGGATGGCCCCGACGGCGCCGGCGGCCTTGGCCAGGATCTGCACCACCAGCTGCGCCGGGACGTTAAAGATGCGCAGCACCGCCTGAAAAAAGGCCCAGGCCGCGCCGGCAAGGTCGCCGTCGACAAAGATGCGGCGCAGGATGCCCAGCGCGGTCTGCTGCACCCGAGGCCACAGTTCGGGATCGGTGAAAAACTGGCCGAACACCGGAATTCGGGCCAGGATCTGATTCTTGATGAAATTTTCCACCGGCTCGCGGATGCAGCGCGGCACTCGCTGCCAGATCGAGTTCAGCACCAGCAGGGGCAGTTGCAGCAGATCGCCGAAGATGGCAATCACCTTGCGCACCGTTTCCAGCACCAGCTCAACGAAAGGGGTGAGGGCGTCAAAGCCCTGCACCAGCCAGTTGAACAGCACCGCCACCTTGTCGCGCGCCCAGGAGAGCAGGCTGGCGACGCCCTCTTCCAGCCAGGTGAAGGCCCCGGCCAACCAGGACAACAGCTCGCTTGCCCGCAACCGGCCGATCAGGCCGCTGACCAAAGCCCCGACCCCGGCAATCCGTTCCCCCAGCCACTGGCCCGCCCCGACGATGATCCGGCGCACCGTGGCAATGATGTTCTGCACCGAGGGCAGCACTGAGGCCAGGGTGTCGCGCGCCGCCGGCACCCCCTCGCCGCCGTCCATGCCTGCGGCGGCGGTGTCGAGTTCGCCCGAGAGCTGCTGGGCCTGCTCGCCCATCTCGCGGACAAAGGCGGGTGGAATAAGCTCCGCCACCTGGCCGGCGAACTCGGCGACCGGCTGCCACACCGGGCGGGTCTGCGTTTTGACCCAATCCCAGGCCTCACCGGCCTTGCGGCTGATCCAACCGAGCACGCCGCCCTGACTGCCGGCGCTGTCCTCGCCCTCGGAAGAGCCGAACAGCAGATCCTTAAACCAGCTCCACACCCGCGCCGCCGCCTCGCGCACCGGCCGGATCCATTCCCAGAAGCGGCGGCCCAGATCCTGGATCCCCTCCCAGACCGCACCGCCAAAATCGCGCAGCCACTGCACTGCCGGGGCCCCGAAATTGGTCCACAGGTCGGAGAAAAATTCTCCCACCGGGCGGAGAAACTCAGTCAGTTTGTTCCAGGCCACGCCGGCGGTTTCGACCACAAAGGTCTTCATGTCGCTGATCGCCTGCATCAGCGGCTCGCAGCGCCCCGAGACCAGAGCGCTCGCAATCGAGGCGGCGCGTTCGACCAGTCCGGCGAAGAAATCGATCAGCTGGCGGGGGCCGTCAAACGGGACCAGGGCGCGCAGGGTTCCGATGAACCCGTCCCAGGCGCGGGCCACCTGCCGGCCAAGCCAGGTGAGGATGCCCTCGTCGACAATCGCCCGCACGGTGCGGGCAAATTCGGGGGAGATGGTTTCCAGCAGCCGCCAGCCGAACTCGCGAATCTTGTCGATTGCCCAGTTGGCAATGTCGCCCAAGGTGTCGACCGCGCCATGATAGAGATCGCTCCAGAAACCGCGCCGCACCGGCTGATTTTCAACGCTGGCGGCCTCGCCGCGCTGTTGGGCGACATGGGCCAGTTCGTGGGCAAGGAGAAAGCGACCGGAATCGGTCTCGAAATGAAAGCGGCCTTCGTTGAAGGCGATGTGGTTGCCAACAGTGAAGGCCTGGGCGTGCAGGGTTTCGTTGAGGCGGGCGGCGTTGTCGCCGGTGTGCAGGCGCACCGAACCCAAATCCATCCCGAAACGGGCCTCCATCTCGCCGCGCAAGGGCGGCGGCAGCGGCTGTCCGCCGGCCTGGAGCGACGCGATCTCGCGCTCGAGCCCCTCCGGCAGGGCCTGTTCTTCCTCGGCCGGTTGGTGCAGGCCCTCGTGTTCATCCCCAGGACTCAGGACCCGCCGCAGCGCCGAACGGTTGTTGCCGGCGGCGTCGAGACCACCAGCTTCGCCTCCCGCATCCGTGGGGGCGGCCAAGGCCTTGGCAGCAATACGGTCCGCCTGCTGCTCAGCCTCGTCCCGGGCGCCGCCGAGCTTGAGCTTGGGGCGCAGGCCTGCGGGCAGCACCTGCCGCAGCGGCGGCCGGCGGGCCGGTTGCTTCTGAACGAGCGCGGCTGTCAGCATGGCGACCGGTCACCCCTCAGGAGCGGTAACCGAAGTAGTAATAGAGAAGGATGCCGAACCAGCCGCGGGAGACCTCGGTTTTGCCGTTGTCGTTCCAAAAATTGGCCATGATGTCGGTTTCGTACCCCGGCAAATCGACGCTGCCGAAAAAAGGGAGGTCGACGTATTTGTCTTCCAGCCCCATCATGTGCCCGGCTTCGTGCGCGACCACCAAGGGTTTGGCGTCCGCCGCCCAACGACCGGAGCTCCAGTGCTCATCCCGCCAACCGGAATATTCAACGTAAGAGCGGAACCCGTTCTTTTCGACAAAAACAGCGTTCGATTCCGGAATGGCCAGCTGCATGATCGGGCTGTCGGGCAGGGAAGGATAGGCATTTGCTTTGACGTGGATTTTGGCGTCAATGGTCATGCCCTTGAGTTTCAGCTGCCGGTTCCATTGGTTTTCAATGTTGCCGGCCCAAGTCGAGGCTAGGCTGGCGGTGGCTTTGGGACCATACAGGCCGAGGCTGAAATAGAGATCCAGGGCATTCTTCTTGAGATTGACGCGGTCGATCTTGCGCCGCACCGATGCGTCGCCCGCCGTCTGCTGCGCCACGTGGGTCAATTCATGGGCCAGCAGACGGCGGCCTTCGCTGCTCTGGGGCCGGTATTCGCCGGCGCCGAAATAGACCTCTCGCCCAGCCGTGAAGGCCCGCGCCGACAACCCGGCGGCCAACCGCTCCGCCTCGGCGTCGGCGTGAACGCGCACCCCGCTCAGATCAACGCCCAGACGCGGTTCAAAAAAGGAGCGTTCACGGGTCGGCAGGGGCTCGCCGCCCTGCGCGGCTCCGAGGGCGGCCGCCTTTGCGCTGCCGGCATCGGTTGCGATGGCCCGACCATCCCTTGCCTTGCGTCGGACCTCTTCCTCGTTTTCCGAATCAGCCTTGGCCTTTTCCTGCTCCAACTCCTCGTCCACCTGCACATTGTCCGCAGCCTTGCGCTGCACCGCGCCCTCGGGCATGGCCAGCACCCGTTCGGCAACGGCGTCGGCCTCGCGTTCGGCGGCGTCCTCGGGCGCGCCGACCCGCAGCTTGGTCTGGATCGGGCTGTCGAGGGCATCGCGCAGGGTTTGCCGATTGGCTTCCACCCGAGTCGGTCGGATCACCATCACGCGACGGGCCCGCTGCTGACGGCGGACATGGTGCAGGGTTTTCATGGCAACCTCCTTGTTCCATCATCCATCGAACGAGGCCTGATTGTGCACAGCGAAACATCGTTGAGATTGGAGCCTCATTGCGAGCAAAGCAGGAAATCTCAGGGCATAACGAGACTTCTCCTCGCTGTGCTCGTCACAACGACAAACAACGCACTCCACTTGCGGCAGTGACAAGCTCCTGAACAATGGGGCGCTGTCGCTACACCTGGGGCAGCAGTTCGATCAGCACATTGCCGACCGAGGCCAGCTGATCTTTCTTGACGGTGCTGGAAAGCACGTCGTTATTGGGGTAGTTTTCGAGCAGGTTGCCGCTGAAGGTGGCACGATCAGCAACGACCGAGCCCATCCAGTCGGCGTCCGGGGCGGTGCGAAACCAGGTGTTGCCCTGGCCGACAAAGATCGCCGCCACCACCGTGGTGCCGTACCCGCTAATGCTGTTGCCAGTCAGCATCAATCGGGCGTAGCCGGCCACCTGCTGCTTGAGCACTCTCTTGTCGACCGCGCTGGCCGGCAGATTGGCCTTGATCGCGGTGATCCGGTTGTTGTCGATGCGGAGATCCTCGCCGCCGCTTTTGACTGCAGCGCCTTCCAGCGAAGAATTGACCACCCCGTCCTTGGGGTTGCGATACCCGGATACGCCGTTGGCGAGCAGCAACCAGCCATCGATTTCATTCCCGGAGAGGACGCCGCCCACCTTGACGCTTTCCAACCGCAGGGCATAGTCGGGAGAGTAGGTAATGACCAGGTCGACCAGATCTTTAACCGCTTCCACCGCCTCGACAACGGTGACGACGTCGGCGGTCAGGATTTCGGTCATCGTAGTCGTGCTCGCCTTGGACGGCCGCGTCACGGCGGCGCGCGGGGTTGCGGCCGCCTCAATCGCGATTTTCCAGCTGGTGCGAATGTCCTTGGGCAGGACGATGATCTGTTTGGCCACCTTATGCAGGGCCTCGTCAAAGGCTGCCTTGTTGTCCAGCAGGGCCGCCTGGGTGAGACCGTGCAACCCGGCTTTGATCTTGTCGTCGGCGACCAGGTCGATGGCGCCCCACTCAACGCTGGTGTTGGCGCTTTTCCGCTGGGCGTAGAGCACGTTGCCCTGCCAGGCAAGTCTGCAGGTCGAACCGCCCTGGCCCCCCAGGCTGATCATGGCCGGTCCGTCGGCGCTGGTCGCGGTGCGGGCGAACGAGCACCCGCTGGCGCGCGAGGTGGCGGCCCGGATCGCCAACTGCCCGCCGCCGCTGGCACAGGTGAACGACAGGTTCTCAAAAATCACCTCGTCGGCCTCAATGCTCAGCTTGTCGCCGGCAAAGACAATCGCCGCCGATTCCGGCCCCTGGCCACTGATGCGCAGGCTGCGCTTGTCGCTGATCGCAAGCCCTTTGTCAAGCGGGTAGGTTCCGGCCCTAAGGCAGACCCAGAGGTCGGTGGTTTTGTTTTTGGCGAATTCTTCCAGCAACACCTGCAGATGTGCGGGCGAGGTGACCATCACCGCGCAGCCGCCGGAGGATTTGGCGCACAGCACCTTGAGCGCGTCCTGCACCGTGGCCACGGAGGCGGGTTTGAGATCGGCGCCCAGTTCCAGGTCGCTCTTGTCCAGCGGCAGATCGCCGGCCTTGAAGTCGCACAACAATTTGTCCAGCACCGGCGCGACGTTGGTGTCGCCGGCGGCGATGCCGAGCAGTTCGCGCACCGTGGGCGAGCCGGAACAGGTCGGCGCGGCATAGGGCAGGCTGGCGGCGTTCAGTTGACAGAGCAGGCTGTCCAGGGCGTCTTTGACCGTGAGCTTGGAGTCGCTGTTTGCGTCAAGCGCCGCCTTCAGCCGGTCCTTGATTGATTTGCCCTCGTTGCCGCCGCAGGAGGGCAATAGATAGGCAATGTCCTCGGCGCCGATGTCGCAGAGTTTGTCTAAGGCCTGTTGCACGTTTTTGGCCTGCGCGTACAACCCGTCGCACTTGGTGGCAAAGCCGACGTCGGCGGCGACAATATCGGTTAAAGGCGGGAAGGCCATGCGGCGGCGGAAGGCGTCGTCCTGGACCACCAGCTGATGGTTGATACCGATTTCGCCGAGCAGCAGATAGTGATGGCGCACGCCGCGCGGTGGTTCGCCGTGACCGGGAACCGTCATGTCCGCCATTGCCGGCAGGACGTACTGGCCGGAGGCATGCGCCGATTCGCGGACTGCGGCCAGCCAGTAGTCGCCGGGCACAAAGCGCTTGCCGACCGTGTCCAGGCGCAGTTCCATCCGCTCCAAATTAACCCTGACAACGCCGCCGGTGACGTTGACCCGGCCGTGGGTGGCGGCGGAGGCCGCGCCCTGCGCCAGGGGAAAGCCCCGGTCGCGGCCGCTGAGCTGAACCGTTGCGTCGCCCAGGGTGCTCAGGTTGATCCGCAGGTAGCCGTCCCACTGGCGGACAAAGTCTTTCGGCTCGGTTGCGGCAATCGGGACAGTACAGGTCTCCTTGATCAGGCCGCGCGCGTTTTGGACGTTGGCGGCCAGGTGGTTGCCCAGCAACCGTTCGGTTTTAGCGTCGAAAAATTCCCACACCCAAGGCCCCTGATCAAACCCGTTGGGCATGTCCTTGACCGGACAGGCCTCGGCGCCGTTGTCGCGCGACCACTTGAGGGTCAGCCAGCCGGTTGCCGGCTCATAGTCGTGGACCTCGACCCGAAACAGGTAGTTGCCGATGCGCTCGTCCACCTCCACCTGTCCGGCGCAAGGGTCGCAAGGGTCGCCGCCGCTGGCGATCAGGGTCAGCTGCAGGCTCAGCAGACCGTTGCCCTGAGGCGGATTGTCTTCGGGATCAAGGGGATCAATCGTTTTGCCGAGGCTCGAACACCACTTGACCTGCACCATGGTCTGGGTGCGGGCGGCGGTGTCGGCCCCGTGCAGGGCCGCGTCCATCAGATCGGCCTGTTCCAGGGCAGTCACCGTGCGTTCCCAGACGTCGGCGTAGAGCAGCAGGCTTTGTCCCGGATAATCGGCGGTGATCGGATAGTCGGGTTGCGCGTTGATCGGCAGCGGCGTTGCGCCCGCAAGTCGCGCTGCTACGCCCTCGACATAGAGGTCGCCCGGTTGGATAAAAATCTTGTCCGACCCCTCGGGTTCGGCGTAGATCCTCAGGCCGCCGACGCGCGGCGCGCCGCCGGCAATCGAGCCTTTCTCGGTGTTCGTGCCGGAGACGACGTCAAGCAGGGCGTCAACCAGGCGGGCCTTGCCGATATCGGTTAATTCGTTCCAGTCCGCATCGGTGATCATGCGTCCCTGTTGCAGGTAGAGGCCGGAATAGCGTTGGCCGGGCTGGAAAGAATCGCGGGAGATCTGGGTTTTCATGGCTGTCCCCTTTCAGGTGGTGGTGGCTTTCGGCGGCGCACAGGCCAGGCTGGGGTCGGTGATGATCACCGCCTCCATGCCCACGGGCAGGTATTCTTGCAGTTTCTCCAGCACCGCCTGGCGGCGCAGCACATAACGGCGGTCGTGGTAGGCGCCCATTTCGCCGCCGTCCTCGGCGCCGGATTGCACCGCCTGGACGCAGTCCGGATGGAGCACCCCGCAGCCGGGTTCGCCAAAGACTTCGCTCCAGAACAGCGGTTTGAGGGTGGTGCAGGTGTCGGTGAAACAGCGCAGCCGGGAGCGTTTTTTCTGGCTGACCCACAGCTCGTCGTTGTCGAACAGGGGCGCTTTGGGATCCTTGGGGTCGACCGAAACCGCCGGTTTGGGGATGTAGCCGACGCGGCTGTAGCGGAGGCAGCCGGCGGCCGGTACGTCGCTGTCCACCGTGTCCTTGCGCAGCGTCGGGAGCAGGATGGAGTCGCTCGCCTCCAACCGCTCGGCCAGCAGCCCGTCGAACACGGTGACATACTCCAGCCGTACCAGACTGCGGGCCGCCTCGATCCGCTTGAACAGGCAGGAGTGGGCCTCGATCACCACTGCTTCGCGCTCGGCAACGCCCATCCGCAACTGCCGCACCGCGCAGCCAAAAAGCTGCGCCGCGCCCCGGCGAATTTCGACCCGGTTGTCAAACCACAGATTTTCGAACCGGTAGACCGCCGGCGCATCCAGGTCGACCACGCCGCGCACCCGCACCGGACCGTCGGTCAGGCCGCGCAGGGAGATCAGGGGCAGGGTTGCGCCGTTCCACTCGGTCAGGCCAAAGGCGCATTCGACGGCTGGGTGGCGGTGGAGTCCGGCAAGCGTCTCCAGGATTGGCCCCCGGCGGACCTCGCTCGCCTTTCCTAGAGCGGCGGCGATCAGCGGCGCAATCGAGGCCCAGGAGGCCGTGGTGTGGATGCGCCGGAAAAAGCCCTCGGGCGGCGGCACATAGAGCAGCATGCGGCGCGGATGATAGAAGCCGCGCCGCCAATCCGGGGTGCGCAGATCCGCAGTGCGCCGCGACACGTCCTGATAGCTGTCCGGCATGCAGGGAGCGCCGTGGCGATGTGTCTGCCGCCAGCTGAGCGGCTGCGCTTCGCCGGGAAAGGTGGTGCTGGCGCTGGCGGCGTTGCCGGCGGGGCAGCGCACGGCCCGCGAGCCGTAGCGCAAATCCGGGGTGACCGCAGGCAGGCCGGGGTGAGCGGCGCAGAGGGCCGGGGTGGTCGGGCCGCTCACCGGTTCTTCGCCGTAGGCCTTCTCGGGCAGCAGGGTGCGGTCGATGCGCGGGGTCATGGCGAGCCGTTTCCATCCTTCCTGGATCTCGACCTCGAACTGGCCCACTGCCTCGGCAATCTGTTCAATGCTGACTCGGGCGCCCTTGCGCTGCCGCCAGGCCACGGCGTTGGCCACCTCGGCGCGGCGGCCCTCGGCGTCCGGCGAGGCCAGACGCACGTCGAGCAGCCGGGCAAAATAGGGAATCAGCCAGTCCTGGCAGCGCCTGCCCGAGGCGTCGGCGTCGGGAAAGCTGTCGTAGAGCCGCTGGTTGACGGTGGCGTGCAGGGCGTCGAGCAGTTCGCCGCAGACCGCAAGCAGTCCGTCGAGATCGCCGCCGGTGTCAGCGTCGCGCACCCGCCAATGGGTCGGCAGCCACTCCTTGAGCCGGCGTCCGTAGTCGGGCGGCAAGGCGTTGAGGTCGCTCATTCGAGGCCCTCCTCAGGGGTTTCCAGTTTGGCCGCAAAGGTCCGGTCGTCAAAGAGCAGACAATGGCGGGGACCGGGGTTGAGGGCGACGATGGCCTCGCCGACCGTGGCGATGCGGGGTTTGTCGTTGGCGCCCAAGCCGGGCTGGGGCCAGGTAAGCTCGATGGCGCAGGAACTGTTTTCCACCCCCGCCACGCCGTCGACCACCTTGTAGACCTCGCCACGATACAGCGGCTGGCCAAGCCGCCGGTTGTGTTCGCCAAAGGCGGCCCGCAAGGCCGCGTTGACCTCGTTTTTCACCGTCTGGCCGTCAAAGGCGCCGCTCGCGCGCACTGTGACGCTCAGCCGAAAGCCCACCCGGACATGGTCGCTGACCGTCAGGTTCACCCCGGGTTGGGTCCGGGCGGCCAACCAGGCCTGGAGCGTGCGCTTGAGCGGATCGGAGAGCTTGCCGCCGCCCGCCGCCATCACCACCACCTCCAACCGTTCGCGGCGGCCCAGACCCGGCGGCAGCCGGAAGGCGGTGGCTTGCCAGACGCTGGGATGACTGCGGGCCAGTTGGGCGCAATCCTCCAGGGAGACGGCCCGATCCAGGGCCAGAAGGCTGGCCGGGGCGTTTTTGCGCAGATCGGCCCGACTCTCCCGGTCGTTGCCGCCGCTGCTCTCGATGGGCTGGAGCACCGCATCCACCAGGGGATGGGGCTGGGTCAGCTTGACCAGGCTGCCGGCGGGCAGGTTGCCGGCCCCGCCCACGCCCTGGCGCAGCCGGACCCGGATGTTGTTGCCGCCGGAGGGCAGCCGCCGGCCGTGGCGACCGTCGCCAAACCCGACCACCGCGTTGCCGTCCTCGTCGATGCGCACCTGATAGTGGGCGTCGCTGGCGGCGGAATCCTTCAAACTGGCCACCTGGGTCCAGGTTTCGCCGCCCACCGCGACCTCCAGGGCGGCGCGCACCCCAGACGCCATGGTCACGTCGGCCACAAACGACAGCTCGGCCGCCTCGAGGGTAAAGGACTGATTGCTCCGGGCCCCGTCGCCGCTGCCCAGCACCCGCCAGGGCCGGGCCTCGCCGTGTCCGGCGGCGACCACGTTGCCCCAGATGGTCAGGTTGCCCACGGTCGTGCCGGCCGGGAGATCGTCGCCCAGATGCAGCCAGGCCCCACCCTCGCTGCCCTTGCCGACTTCAGCCAGGGTCGATTCGATGGTGGCCGCCCCGTTGTCGACCAGCAGGGCCCGCCCCACCTTCATGCCCGCAAGCGGTTGGTGCAGGTACACCCGCCGGCCGGCGAGCGGAGTGCTGTTCTCGGTCCATCCCCACACCCGCGCCTGGGTGGTAAAATGGGCGTGCACCCGGGTGCGACCCAGGAAATAGGGGCCGCCGCCGCGATCCTGCCAGTTGGGCGCGGCCGTCAGGGTTGTTTCTTCACGCTCGCGGTCCGGGGCCACGGCGGCGAGCCGCGCCCAGGCCATCTGCGCGCCCTTGACCACCACCGCCAGATCGCCGGCCGTGGTCTGCTTGCAGGCCTCAACCACCAAATCCTTCACCAATCGGCCCTCCTCGCTCTTGTTGAGGAAGACGTCGACCGGCCAGGGACCGGCGGTAATCGGCGGCGCCAGCAGGGTTTGCGGATTATAGAGCCGGAGATCATTGTCGCCGGGCACGCCGTCGGTGTCCGGATGCCAGGTCAGGGTCAGGCAGGTGTAGCCGGGGCGGTCGCCCTCCTCAAGCTTGCCGCAATCCATGTCGACCGGCACATACTTGGCGTGCAGGCAGCGGTAGCAGGGTAGGTACTCGCGCCGGTCCTGCTCCTTGCCGATCACGCGGATGTCGGCCAGCCATTGTCCGGCCAGACGCGACCAGTCGCCGGCGGCAAAGACCATGTCGATCACCGTGCCTTGTTGCTGCCCGTCGGCAGAGTCTTTGGCCAGGGTGATGCGCCGTTGCGGCGGGTTGGCCAGCTCGCTCAAGGGCAGCACCACCGGACGGGCCACGGTCGCGCCGGCCAGGGTGAGTTGGCCGATGGGCCGATGGAACACCAGCCGGTCGTCGTGTACGGCCTTGATCCGGCGATACAGGGGTTTGTCGTCATTGGAACGGATCACCACGATGTCGCCAGCCGCCAGTCCCTGCGGGGCGACCGCCAGCTGCAGGCTGTGGCCCACCGCGTCCACGCCGCTGGTCGCCGGGCCGCGGGCTTTGAGTTTTTCTTTCGGACAGCAGTGGACCAGGGTTGTCCCCTTGGTGAAACCCGTGGGAATGGCCGGGGCCAGGGACAAAGTGGTCCGGTCAACGGCCAGGACGATCCCCTGCACCAGATGGGCCGACAGCCAATGGCCGTTCTCATGCTCCAACACCAGCGGCTCGCCGATCTGCACCTTGTCCCAGCGGCCCTCAAGCACCAGCTGCGTGCCGGAGAGCGGGGCCGGGCTGCATTGGTAGCCCTGGGCGCGCAGGGTGTTGAAGGCGGCGTCCACCGCCAGCTCGGCCAGGGTTTCGAACACCACCGGCTTGCCTGCGACCGGATTGTGCTTGATCTGCAGGCCCGCGGTCACCACCCCGGATTTATTGGTTTTGACCAGCAGCGCCAGGGGGGCGGCGGCCGAGGCCGGCGGCAGGGGCGCATAATCGAGCAGCGCCACCAGCCGGCGCAGGTTTTCCCACTGGCTGGCGGTCTCCAGATAGGATTCGTTAGCGTAGGCGTCGATGTGCGCGCCCAGCACATGGCAGGATCGGGCGAACTGGCGGATCAGCTGCCACAGCATGTCGCCGGGGTCGGCGCCGTAGAGGGCTTCCAGGCGGGCCTTTTTCGCCTCCTCGCTCTCGGCGGCCTCGGCGGCCTCGGCGGACAGGGAACTCATCCCCGGAACCGGCTGCCACTGGGGGAATTTGGCTGCAAGCCCGGCGCGCAGTCGTTCCAGGAAGACGGCGCCGTTGCCGTCGAGATACTCAAAGCGCGAAAGTCCGGCGCGATTCCAGCGGGTGAGGTCGCTCATCCTTTCCGTCCTCCGTGCAGCACCAGGGTGTAATAACCGCGTTCCGGCCGGGCCTGATCGTTGTCGCAGATCGCCACTTCCAGGCCTTCAAGGGCAATCCGACCGCTGTCGGCCTGGTCCTGAAAGCGGTCGCCGAGCCGTTTGAAACGGTTGAGGCAGATGTTGTCGATGCCGCTTTGCCCCATCAGCAACTGATAGAGGTCGCTGGCCCAGAGATCCTCGCCGAACCGCAGCCGGCCGGGGGCGAAAAAGCCGCCAGGTCCGCTGCCCAGCAGCCGGTCCACGGCGTGGCGGATCTCCGACTGGAAATACTGGGGGTTGACCTGAATCGACAAGATCATGGCGACGCCCACCTCCACCGCCTCGTCGAGCACCACCTCCTGGCCCACCATACGGTAGGCCTCGATATAGGGGTAGAGCACGGAACGGACGTTGGGATGGTCAGCGCGGTTGGGCAGCGCGATGTCGCGCTCGGCGTGGAAGGCCTGGGTCTGCTCCCAGACGGCGTCGCTGTAGACGCTGTTGTCCTCGTCCAAGCCCAGACGCCGCCATGCGATCACCGCCACGTGGACCGTGGTCCAGGATCCGTCCCACCGCTCCCAGGCGTGGGCGCGCAGCACCAGGGGATGTTCCTCCAACCGCTGCTTGAAATCCTCCAGGGTGACCATGCGGTGCTGGTCGTGGATGGCGCGGGGGCCGTCCAGCCGCGCCTGCTCCATCTGTTCCGGGTGGTCGAGCCACCAGCGGTCAAAGCGTTCCTTGTCCGGCTGGGTCAGGCCCTTCCTGGCTTCGTCCTCGCTCAGGGCCGCAAAGGGGTGGGCGCGGAGACGCTTGGCCATGCCGGCGGCGTCAAACCCCACCAGCAGCAGCAGGCGGCGCAGCGATTCCGGTCGGCGCGCGCTTTCCAGGAAACTCTCGGCCGCAGCCCGGTCCAACCCGTCGGACAATTGATCGAGGGCAAAGGCCAACACCTCGACCAGGGCAACCTCCACGTCCGCCGGGGTCCAGCGCCGCCGCTCGGGAAATCGCGCCGCCAGCTCCTGGAGCATGAACAGGCGGAATCCGTCGTAGTCGCGCTGATCCCAGTCGAAATCATCGCCCACTTCGGGCAGGACGTCGGGCAGATTGATCAGCCGGCGGCCGCAGTCCGGACAGGCCCCGTCAAACAACAGCTCGGCAACAGGATCGACAGCCATCAGTTGGCTCCCAGGGTGAACAGTTGGCTCTCACGATGGCCGACCGCGGCCAGGGTGTAGGAAATGGCGATGGTCAGCTCAGCCTCGTCGCCGCTGATGCTCACCTCAAGGCTCTTGGGGTCCACCTCGCCCTGCAGGGCCTCGGCCAGCGAGGCCAGAAGGCGGCGTTTGGTGATCTGCCACAGCGAGGTGTTGTTGGGCTCAAAGACCAGGGTCCGCAAGCCGGCTCCGAACTCGGGCCGGAACACCCGCTCGCCGGGCAGGGTGAACAGCACCTGTTCGATCTGGCCGCGAATGTGCTCGGATCGGCTGGCTAGGCGCGGGCCGGTCGTCTCCATCGAAAAGGGGAAGGCCAGGTAGGGGGGATCGATCAGTCGGCGCGCCATGGCGTGCTCCTTAGGTGGTCATAACCTTGGTGGACAGGCTGCTCATCTCGCCCTGGGGAATCGGCGGCCCCGAGGGCCCCATGCCAGTGGGATGGACATGGGTGGCAAACAGGGTGAGGAAGCTGGTTCCCTTGATCACCGGTTCGCCGCCGCTGCCGCCTAGCAGCACCTGACTGCCCTCCAGGGAAAGCATGCCGCTGGTGCTGAGTTTGACCCCGGAGGCGGTCATCTCCAGGGTGTTGCCGTTGGCGTCCTCCAGCTTGGCCCCCTGGCTGTTGAGGGTCAGGATGTTGCCGTTGGCGTCTTCCAGGACCACGGCCCCGTTCTGGGCGTCCAGCTTGAGCTGATCCTCGTTGTTGTCGATCAACAGGACGTTGCCGTCCTTGTCCATCTCCAACTTGGCCCCGGCCGAGTGCAGCAGCCGCACCGTCTCGCCGTCGTCCTTGTCCTCAAGGAGAAACACATGCCCCTTGCCGGTGCGCAGCACCTGGGTGGTCGGCGGATCCTGGGCTTCCTCGGGCGCGTCGCCGCTCTGCTGCCAGAAGGCCCCGACCCAGATGGGAAAATCGAGGTTGCCGCCCTCAAACTCCACCCAAACCTGCGCGCCCACCGCCGGCACGGCGAAAAAGCCCTGGTTGGCCAGTCCGCCGCAGGGCAGGCAGGGCAGGGCCCAGCCGCTTTCCGCCTCCCCCAGGAGGCTGGGCACCCGCAGCTTCAGCCGGGCCAGCTTTTCCGGGTCGGCGTTGTCGACCACAAAGCCCCGGTACTTGCCAAAGGCGCGGCGCTGGCTGAGATTTTGCGCCAATTGTTGCTGCAGATCCTCAGGCATCAGAACACTCCCGCCAGGCGGCCGATCAGACCGGGAACCGCGTCGAGATTGTCGCCGTAGGCGTTGCGCAGCAGGCGAAACCGCTGCCTGTAGCCCAGGGCGGTAAAGCTGTGGCTGACGCTGTCCACATAGTAGACGCCGGACATCCGCTCGCCCAGGCCGTCCACCGGCGCCGGCAGGCCTGCCTGCAGCACGTGGCCGTAGAGGGCGCCATCGAGTTCGCCCTCGCCCTGGATGCGGTGGATGTCGAGATCGTTGGCCTTCATCTGCGCCAGGGCCTGCAACCGCTGGGCGTCGGCCCCGGCCTCGGCCGACATCCGCCACACAAAATCCTCCAGACCGGCGTTGCTGCTGTCGGCCGGGGTCGTGCCCATCCTGGGCAGGCTGGAGCGAACCGGTTCCGGGGAATCGACCGCGTCGCCGCTGACCGCCGGCGCGTCATAGGCCACGGCGTCGGGTTGATGGCCGTCGGCGCGCACCGACAGCGACAGGCAGTTGGTTTCCGCCCCGGCATAGACCATGATCGTGTTCTGGGGATCGGCCTCCAGCCGCATCGGCCCGAAATAGACCCGGCCCTCGCGAAAGATTAGTTCAAAGCCGTTGAACTCGGCCCGCGCCTTCAAAAATTTGATGTCGGTGTCGTCCTGGGCCACGCCAACCAACCGTTCCTGGCCCTGCTCGCTGTCCGCGTCGAGCATCAGGCCGTAGGCGGCCAGGATTTCGTTCAAGACCAGCGCGTCGCTGCTGGGCAGGTCCGCCGTGCCCCAGGTCTTGCGGCGATGGGTCCGGTCCAGGCGGATCGAATCGTCCTGACACTCGACCCGCACCTGGGCCGCTCCGGCGTCCTGCGGCGTCTCCAGCCGCACCTCGCGGATGTAGCCGCGCATCACCTCTTCCTCGCGGTTGCCAAAGGCGGCGGAAATCACAATCCGTGCCCAGGGTTCCAGCACGCCTGCGTCCTGCACGGTCCAGACGCCGAGTTCGTTGCGCCGGGTTTCAAAGGTCAGCGTCGCCGCCGCCGCCTCGGTGCGGCCGCACTCCACCGTCACCTCCTGCAACAGGGGATAGAGTTCGGTGATCTCCACCCCGTCCACGGTGATCACGCATTCGGCGGGCTCGCGGTCTTTGTCGGAAAAAATATTGAACAGCATGGCGCTCCCTTACTCCTTGGCCTTGGGGATGAGGATCACCTCGCCGGCCCTTTCCGTCAGCGAGACCTCAACGGCGCTCTCCAGATCCGGATTGGCGTCGAGGATGCGCCACCACAGGCGGGCGTCGCTGTAGTAGTGGTAGGCCAGTTGATCGAGCCGATCCCCATCCTGGATCACATGCTCCAGCACCCCGACGGCCGGACCAATCTCGCGCGGCCGGGTGCCCTTGCAGCGCGTCTGGCCCTGCTCGTCGGGCTCGAAGCGGCGAGCTTCCTTGTAGCGGGAATTTTTGAGCAACATCAGAACAGTCCTCCGACGCCGGAAACAGCGGTGCGGGCGGTGTTCATCGCCGAGCCGACCACCTGGCGGATTTTTTCGACCGCGTAAAAGGGGTTGTTGCCCTCAATCACCTGCAGGCCCAGCTTCACCGTGGCCCGATAGGGCGAGAGATTGGGCAGGTGGGCCGATTCCCCCACCTCAATGCTTTTGAGAAACACCGGCAGGACATGCACCCCCCAGACGAACAGCAGCACCGAGGCCGTCTGGGCATGCTGAAAGGCGCGGCTGCCGCCGAATCCGAGACTGGCCAGGGTCTGTAGGCCCCCCGGCCCCTGGGTCTTGGGCTCGACCATGCTGCGCAGGGTGTCCAGCTCCGGTTGAATGCCGATCTCCTGGGCAATGGGGTCGCCGTCGTTCATTCGGTCGGTGGCGTCGAGCAGGATTTCGACGTCAAAGCTCTCGGGCTCCACCGACACCCCCTGCGCCACCCGGGCGGTCTCGGTGGGCAGGGCAAAATCGTAGCCGCCGCGCGTGGCCGGGGTCGAGCCCAGGGTGAGGGTAATGCTGCGGTTGCGGGTCAGGCTCTGGGGGTTGAAGTCGAACGCCAGCATCAGGGGCGGCAGGCTCAGGGCGTATTCGACGAGAAATCCTTTGATCGGCGACAGCATCCTGCGTCCTCCTAGACGGGGTTGGCCGCCTGGACGGCGGTGTGGATCGAATCGGCGATGTGCCGGGCAACGGTCTGGTCCGAGTGGCGGACGTCCACCTGCACCGGGCCAACCCGCAACTGCTCAATGCGTCCGGCGGGGAGATCGTCCCGCTGCGCCAGGGCCTCGCCGACCAAACGGCCGATGCGCTGGGCCCGGTCCTCGAACCCGGCCGGGAGCTGCAACCGCAGTTGACCGATTTCAGTGCTCATCGAACAACTCCTTGGGCAGATGGACGGCCAGGGGCCCCAGATCCTGGGGATTGGTCTCCCGGCCTTCCTTGCCCAGCTCGCGCCAGACGGCGTGGGCGATGTGGGCCAGGCCAATCGCCTCGCCCCGGCCCGCCGCCAGATAGGCGGCGTGGAGGGCGGCGTTGCGGATGGAGCCGCCGGTCAGGGCCACGGCCCCGCCGAGAAAGGCTGTGTCCACCTCCGGGGCCAGCGGCGCCCGCGACGGCAGCAGCCGGCTCCACAGCTCGGCCCGTCCGCCGGCGTCGGGCCGGGGAAATTCCACCACCAGTTGGAACCGGCGGGTAAAGGCCGCATCCAGCTGTTTGCGCAGGTTGGTGGTGAGGATGCAGGGGCCGTCGTGGGCCTCGATGCGGGTCAGCAGGTGGCTGACCTCCATGTTGGCGTAGCGGTCGCGCGCCTCCTTGACCTCGCCGCGCTTGGCAAACAGGGCGTCGGCCTCGTCAAACTGAAGCACCATGGGTTGACCGTGGGCCGCGTCGAACAGCCGGTTGAGGTTCTCCTCGGTTTCGCCCACATATTTGCTGACCAGCCGGCCGAGATCGACCCGATACAGCTGCCAGCCCAGCGCCCCGGCAATCACCCCGGCGGCAAAGGTCTTGCCCGTGCCCGAGGGACCGGTGAACAGGGCCACCGGACCGCCCACCCGCTGGCCGTTCCACAGGCCGACCACGGTGTCGCGCTGTTCGATCCAGAGCAGAAACTCGCGCAGCATCGCCATCCGGCCTGGGGGCAGGATCAGATCGTCCCAATCGGCCTGTTGGCGGACCAGGGTCGCGCCGGGAGGCGGCGGCAGATCAAGCGGTCGGCCGGTGAGCCGGGCGACCAGCCAGGGCTCGGGGAGAATCGGCTGATAGGGGCCTTCCTGCTCGATGCGCAGCAGGCGACGACGACGCAGCGCGCCGCCGGGTTCGAGGGCGCGGCGCAACTGCTGGCCCTGGCTGGCGTCCAGGGCCAGCAGTTCCTGGATCAGGCTGCGGGTGGCCCAGGGTTGGGCGCTCCCGGCCTGCAAATTCTGAAAGCTCCAACCCAGTCGGGGTTCCAGTTCCGGCCCCAGGGCGCAGGCCAGGACGTCGTATTCCACCGGCCCCAGGCCGAAACCCAGCGCCGTTTCCCAGGCCCCGCCCGGCTCGCGCAGGGCCTGCACCTCGCCCTGCATCTGGCGCAAACGGCCGATTTCCTCGTCGCCAAAGGTTTCCCCCCGGCGGCCCTTGGCCAGACACCAGGCAAGCAGATCCAGACGCCGCCATTCGGCGTCCAGGGCGGGCAGCAGGGAGAGATCGGCCAGGGAGGCGTTCATGACGCTCACCCGTTATACAAGGTAATCAATACGGGATTGGAACGAACGCGGATGACGCTGCCGGATTGGAGATAGGTTCGTTCGGCAAAGAACAGCATCTGGCCGGGGTGGTCGGTGAAGGGCAGGGTCAGCGGGGTGACGGCGGCTGATGCGACGCCGGCGGGATCGATGCCGCTGTCGACAATCACCGCGGCCGTGGCCGGAAGGACGAACTGCCAGCCTTGGGAGATGTCCCAGGTTTGCCAGCACAACTCAACCGCGGCGCCGGGTTTTCCGGCCGCCCAGACGCGCGGCGTGAAGGCGGCAAGCTCCGGGCTGCCCACGGCAAACAGGAGGCTCACGGCGCAGACGCCGTCGTTGACCAGGGCGATCACCGGGGCCCAGTCTTCGCCGCGGGTGTCGGGATGCATGGCGGAAACTTCCGGCGGGCGAGCGGGCGCGTCGACGGTCTGAGACGCCAGGGTCGACTGCACGCCCAGCCCCAGGCGACCGGCGAGCGGCGCAGGCACGGCCGGTTTGAGCGGAACCACCGGCGTCAGCGACACCTCGTAGAGGAGCGAGGGGCGGTAGACGGCGTCGCCCTGGGTGGACCAGAGCTGGTTCAACTGATCCAGGCCCATCGGCATGAAGATCACCTGAAGATGGTACTCGACCCCGTCGACGGTGAGTCGAAACACCGGTTTTTCGTGGAAGATGCGGCTGACCTCGCCGATCAGCCGCAGGTCGTTCTCGCCGGCGCCCAGGGTGTCTTCCTCGGCGGCAAAGGGGGTGATCAGACAAAAGGCGCGCAACCAGCCCGTTTCGCCGGGCAGGGTGTCGGGAAAGAGGCCGGCGGGTTCAAAACGATGGAAAAAGAGGTTGAGCCGATGGTCGCTGTCGCCTGCCCCGGCCGAGGCGGTGTCCGCCGGGGTGGCCAGCAGGACGGTGACCTTGCTGCGGTCGGGCGCGTTGATCTCGCTGTCGAGATAGGCGCGCAGGCCCTTGCAGACCTGGGAGAGAGGAGAAGGCGACAGTGCCATATCAGAGCCGTTTCAAATAGTTGCGGCTGAAAAAGCCAGTATTGGCCCGACCTGCCGGACCAGACGGATTGTTGGCTGGCTGCTCCTTGGCGATGACCACCACGTCGATGCGGCCGATCACCAGCCGGGGCAATTGCGATTCCGATTGCGATTGCGTCCTGGTCGATCCCGGATTCCAGCCCGCTGCGGTCGGCTCCCCATTGACCGGAGGGGAGTGGTGGAGTTGCTCTTCGACCCGCGACTCCGGAAAGGCCACGGCGGTGGGCGCGGCTCCCGGATCCTGGGGCCTTGGCCGCTCTTCGCCGGAAACGGTGTCCACGCCTTCGGGTTGGCTGCCTTGCTCGCCCCGGTCAACACCTGCAACCGCGCGCCCGGGGACCGCGGCAGTCGACGTTCGGAGGCGACCAGAAAACTCCGAATGTCCGGCTGCCGACGGCCCCGGTGCTCCCGATCTCAGGGGGGTGATCGGTGCGGCAAAAGAATCAGAAGGGGCGCCCTGTCCCGAAACCCGACTCTGGTACGTTTCTTCTTGGTCCCTAACAAATCGCGCAATGCCTTCTGGGATGCGGGACTTATGCGTTTCGTCACTGAAAACCGCTTCGATTGGCTCAGACACAACTACTGGCTGACGCGTTTTCGACTCGGGTGTCACGCTCGCTGCCGTTCTCTTGCTTGGGCTTCTATGGTTGACCTGTCCTGTTGCCAGTTCGTTTCCTCGATTATCGCCCACAACGGAAATAACGTCTTGGCTTCCCGTAACGTCATTGGCGGGAAAGTCCGGTTTTTCCACCTCGCTCCCCACTGTCAAAGGGCCACCGGCGGGAAGACTGGGATCCCCAACCCCCAACCGGAATGACGCCTCTCGGAGCCCTGCCGGCATCGCCGGAGGCTCCCCCTTCTGAAATCTGAAAATCGTCTGCATGCCGGACTCCGCGACCGGTTCGATCAGCTCGTCCGCCGGAGCGTCCCATCCGTCCTCGGCTGCGGCGGGTTCGCGCCGCACCCACCCGGTTGCCCCATGCGCCCCGCCAGGCAGGGGGCGGCGGGCGTCGCGGATGGTTTCGTCGAGCAAGCCCATGTTATGCCCCCATGCCGCGGTCGCGGTCGATCAGGTCCAGGTACCGCTGCCGCCGCGTCCGCGGCATGGCGAGGATCTCGGCCTCGCCCCAGTGGTAGTGGGTCGCGATCTGATGCACCTGCCGCAACAGCTCGTCGCTGCTCCGGGCCAGCACCCGGTACGGATCCAGGTCGACGTTGTTGGCGGCCCCGCATTCCGGGCACTCGGTCTGCACCTGATTGATCACCCCCGGCGCAACCGCTTCCAGGGCCGCATCCGCCTGGGCCAAAAGCGTCTCGTCGATCTCTCCCAGCTGCTCGGGCGCAAGCGCCAACCTGCGGAGCAGCCAGGGACGGGCGTTTTCGGCGGCAATCCGGGCCACCTCTTCCTGGTCAGCCCCGGTGGGCAGGCGAAACGACAGCCATCGTCCCTCCCGTTCCACCCTGGCCAGGGGATAGCCCGGCCCGGCCTCGCGCACCGGCAGCTCGGCGTAGTCCAGATGAAAATCGAACCGGGCCGTGCAGGTGGAACAGTCGGCGTGAAACCAACCGCCTCCGCCTCCCAGATGGCGGTCCAACTCCCGCATCAAAAACTGGCGATCCGGGACGCATAGGGCGGCCGTCCGGTCCTCAGTGGCGGCCCCGTCGCCCAACTCGGCCAGGGCCAAAGCCAAAACCCGGGTGACCGCCTGTGGGGCGGAGGCGACCTGCTCGGCGGCTTCCGCCAGGGCAAGCTCAAGGCGGCCCGACACCGGCTGAAAACGCCATTGCCGCTGCAGCGCGCCCCCTTCGACCAGACCGCCCGGAAGTCGCATCCCGCTTCTCCCCGCCGTCAGGTCTCGGTCGGCTCAGCCACCGCCGTGTCGCGCTGCCAACCCTCGTGCTGCAGGGTGATGGTCTGGATGCCCACCGCGTTCATGGCGCCGGCGTCCATCTCCGGCAAGGCCTGATACTCGGAAACCCAGGCCCGGAACAGCTTGTAGGAAATGGCCACCGCACCCTGGAGATTGAGGACGTTGATAACAATGTCCTTGCGGAAGTTCTTCAGCGACATCGCCGCGTCGCCCTCAATGTTGTTGACCAGGGCAGCCCAATTCTCGAACACCGGGTCGTGCGACAACCCCTGTTCCAGGGTGACGGGTTCGTAACTGGTGCCGCCGGGGAGGATCCGTTCCTTGCTCGGATCGCCTCCGGTGCGCCATTTGACGGCCTCGGTCTTGCGCTTCAGGGCGCCCATTTTTTTCAGGCCGGCAACCGGCTTGCCGTCGATCAGAATCTGAAACTTAAAGGTACGATAGGGATCGTGGCGATGGGCGTTGACTGGAAACGTGGGAGCAGCCATTTCTATGCCTCCTTATTAGGACTGACCGACTTTTTGTTGGATGCGCACTATCACAAACTCGGCCGGTTTCAGCGGCGCGAAGGCGACGATGGCGACGACCTGACCGCGATCAATGTCGTCCTGGGTCATGGTGTCGCCCAGGCCGCAACGGACGAAATAGGCGTCCGAGGCCTTCTGGCCCTGGAAGGCGCCGGCGCGGAACATGCCGTCCATGAATGCGCCGATGTTGGCCCGCAGCGACGACCACAACCGATGGTCGTTGGGCTCAAACACCGCCCACTGGATGCCGTTGGAGATGCTGGTTTCAATGTAGAGGGCCGTGCGGCGCACCGGCACGTAGCGCCATTCCGGGTTGGCCCGGGTGGACAGGGTGCGGGTTCCCCAGACCACGTAGCCGTAGCCGGGCATTTTGCGCAGACAGTTGACGCCCTCGGGATTGAGCTGGTCCTGATCGCCGTCCTCGACGATGTATTCCAGGCCGGCCACGCCGCGCACCGAGGCCTCGACCCCGGCTGGGGCCTTCCACACGCCGCGGCTGCCGTCGGTCCGCGCCCAGACGCCGGCGGCAAAGGCCGAAGGCGCCACGGTCAGGGTGGTGGGGGCGGTGGGGTTGGTGTCGCGGTTGTAAAAGGGGTTGGCCACCTTGACCCAAGGGTAGTAGAGCGCGGTGTAGGTGGAGGTCGGCGCATTCAAGGCGGCAACCGCGGCGCTCTGCTCCAGCTCATGGGCCGGGGGCGGATCGATCAGCAACATGCGGCTGGCCATGGTTTCGCAATGGTTCATCGCCGCGTCGACGACCGGATTGCCGCTGCCGTTCTTCGGCAGGTACTGGCCCGGCAGCAGCACGATGTTGACGTCGCGCGCCTTCTTCAATTTGGCAAAAAAATCGGTGTACTCGTCCAGGCCGGGTTTGACGCCGTCGTCGCCGCCGGTCAAGAGTTGGAACGCGGCCATGGTGGTTGGCACAACGTCTTCCGTGCCGTGCTTTTCCAGGCCCACCGGCGCCTTGCCCAGCTTGAGGACGCCGGCCAGGGCGCCTGGACGCACCGTCACCGACGAGGAGGCCGATTTCTTGCCCGAGGTCAGGGTGAGTTTATTGGCAGCGTGGCCGCAGGTGAAGCCGACATAGTTGGGCCCCAGCGCCAGCACCTTTTTCTGGATTTCCGCCGCAACCTTGGGGCCGTCGTAGGGGCCGCCGTCGGGCGCGCCCAAGGTGATGGTCTTGGCGCCCAGGTTGTCGATGGCCAAGGTCAGGGTCATGCCCTCGACCACGCCGGCCCAAGAGATGGCGCTGAGATCGCCGGAAACGCTGGTCGCCTTCTTGTAGAAGGTTTCAAGGCCGGCAGGCAGGGCTACGGTAATGTAATTCGAACCGCTGTTGATCGCGGCGAGCGCATACGAGGCGTCGGAGTCGTCCATGGTCAGACCGGTGAAGGCCTCAACCTTTTCGCCGTCTTTCTTGACCTTCACATCAAAATGATACCCGTCGACTGCGGCCACGGCCTGGACGCTGATCCCATTGCCGGCCGCGCCGCTGCTCTTGGCGCTGATTGCCAGCACATTGACTGCCGCCGCCGCTCCCCGCCCGACCAGGGCGGTCCCCGGCAAAGACGCCGCCTTGGCGTCCTTGGCCAAGCGGCCGATGTAGGCGTCGCGGCCGCCGTTGAGGAAAAAGTAGAAGGCGGCAAGTCCCAGGTGATCGGTCTCCGATTGAATCTCGCCAAATTCGGCCTTGTACTCGTCCCAGCTGTGCGTCAGAACGGGTTCGCCAATCGGGCCCTGGACGGCGTAGCCGATCAGGGCGGCCACGCTGGTGGATACGCCTTCAATAGGTTTGGCGCCGCTGGGTATCTCTTCGATATACACGCCGGGATGTAGATAGGTGGCCATAGGTCTGTCCTCTCGGTGATAAAAAATCGTTTTCAGGCCAATGCGCTGAAAGGGGGACGTTGCCGTTGCTTTTCCGGACGCTTGCGCGTCTCCCCGTCACCATCCATGGCCCACTCATCGAACCCCATGCAACACTCACAATCATAATCAATAATTACGTGAATACAGCGGAGACAACCAGCAGTTTAAATGACTAAAAAATGCAGATATGTTGAATAGTCTTTCTATCCAACACGAGGGAAAGAATAAGGCGGCGCTGAGGAAAAATAGTGAAAAAACAAGGGGAATGAAATTATTGCTGCAGCCGCCGTCACGCTCCAACGAGGCGGGAGGTTGCCAACTGCGAACGATGGAACGGGAGACGGCAAGAGTCCGTCCCATCGTCCCATCGTTCCGCGGCTTGGGATTATGAAGTCACCGGTGGATCAGCACGACGATTGCGCCTTAATCCGGGATGTCCACATCGCTGTGTTTGCAATGGGAACAACGCAGCGTTTGATCCAATTCTTCAAAGGCAACTCGCCACTGTTCCTTGGCAATTTGTTCGGCGAATTCAGGTTGGCATTCATCACAGAGCCAGCGGTCTTCATTTGGGGTTACCCAGAGTTTCATTACGCGTTCCTTCCCTGAAAGGGATTGTAAAAGAGCGCTGCGGTTGCAGCTTGTAAGCAAGGTAAAATCTTGCCGGCGTCAGTTCGCCACCGCTTGAAAAGGGAGCGGTCGCAGACAATTCAATTGTAGATCTTCAACATCGTCGGCAGAGGCCGCCTGAGCCTGTCGACACGACAACCCTACGCAATGTTTCATTTTTTAAAAAATACTGAAATAATGACATTCTCAAACCCGCATGAGGACGGTATCAAGAGACAGCGTGCGTAAGCGGCTCGATCATTGGATTATTGTGCAAGTATTTTTCCAATTTATATAACTCGTCTTTTGAAAATTTGAGAATCTCAGCTTCTTCAGTTGCCAGTATATCGATGGAAGGATCCCGAATAATGCCAATGCCAATTTTGTGGCAGATGTTGTTTGCCAACCTGGTAATGACGAGCAAATGATTGTCTTGATCAAATTTTTTCACATGATGGTCACGGGCGACGATCGAGTATATTTTGGGCAATTTCATTCTTTTCATAAGCATAAATCCATGTTTTGCATGTAATTTTTCTATGCTTTCATGGAGCAACTCATCGGACATGTTGAAAATTTTATAAAATTTTCTTTTTTGTTCGACGACTTTAAGAATGAGCAATTTTCCAATGTCATGAAAAAGTCCAGCGGAAAACGCTTCTTCCCTCGGCACGCCACATCTATTGTTGCTTGCAATGATGCCCGAGGCATAAGCACATGCAACGGAATGCTGCCACAATTGCTTCATCACGGCATCAAGCTGAACATCATTGGAACTGAATAATTTATTATTTATATCATCAGAGACGATGTGCATAATCTCTGCCATTCCAATTCTCATAATCGCTGATCGAACCGTGGTTGTTTCAACTATGCCTGAGAATATGACTGAATTGGCGAGTTTCAATATACTGCTTGAGAGTGACTGATCTTCGGTAATCAACTTTTCAATAAGCTTGAGATCAGGCAGGTCTTTAATTAACTCTATTTGTATTCGAACCGATACAGCGCTGAAAATAGGGAGTGTCCCTTCTTCAGATTCAAGAGATTTGTTAAGATGTGAGAATACTTTTTCCTTATTTTCCATGGATGTTTTCCGGTTTACTCTGATTTTAAAAATTTATACAATTTATTCAATGAATATATTTAGATATCATCCAGCTTGTTGCGGCTGCCCTTCGCATATTTCTGCAGGTACTCGGTGATCAACCGCTGGCAGTAATCATCATCCAGCCCCAGGTTACCGATGTAACGCGCCTTCTGCCCTGTCCATTCCGCCACCTTGGCTGAGATGTAATAATTGGGCCCGTGTCCTTCTACCAGTTTTTCGGCCTTGAGCCATTTGGATGCTGCCGGAGTGAGTTCTGGTGTTTCGGCGCCTGATCCAGCAGGACAACTTGCGAAAGATTCGGGTTGCGTCGTTTCATCAGGATTTGCGTGTACTTCACGTCCAGAATCCTGCCGTGGATGGCCACCTCGATCCTCGACTTGACAGAAGTATCCGCATCAATGAGGTAATCGGGCAAGGGAAAAAGCCGCTCCAGGAGATAGTTTGACTCGTGATACTTGTAACTGACTGTATGGCCAGTTAAAAAAATTATCTCCCATGCACTTGACCGGGATCATTATCCACCAGTACTGCCCTAATTTTGGCGGCGAGGTCCTGCATGGTGAACGGCTTCTGGAGGAAATGTACCCCTTCATCGAGCACACCGTGATGAGCAATGACGTTGGCTGTATAGCCAGACATAAACAAGCGCTTGAGATGAGGATATAGGGGTAACAAATTCCTGGCCAGGTCACGTCCGTTCATCTCCGGCATAACCACATCGGTCAGGAGCAGATGAATTTCGTCAGCATACTCCTGAGCCAAGCTGATGGCTTCGCCCGCTGAATTTGCGGGCAGGACAGTGTACCCCTGGAGTTCTAGCATCACCGTAGTCATCTCCAGGATCATAGGTTCATCTTCCACCAAGAGAATAGTCTCATGCCCGGTTGTGACAAGTGCTGTTTCCTCTGGTTCAGGTAACTTCTCATCCTTGGCTTTGTGCCGAGGCAGATAAATCTTGAAGGTTGTCCCCAGCCCCAGTTCGCTGTAGACATTGACAAAACCATTGTTCTGTTTGACGATGCCATAGACCGTGGCCAACCCCAAACCGGCGCCCTTGCCGATCTCTTTAGTGGTGAAAAACGGTTCGAATAAATGCGAAATCGTCTCGCGGTCCATGCCACAACCATTGTCGCTCAGCATCAGCAATACATACTCACCGGGGGTGAAACCTGCATGTGAGGCGCAGTAGGCTGCATCAAAGACAACATTGCCTGTTTCAATGGCGATCCTGCCTGTGTCTCCGATGGCGTCACGGGCGTTGACGCACAGATTAGCAAGAATCTGATCGATCTGAGTACAGTCCATTTTGATTGCCCCCAGACTCTCGTCCGGCAGCCAAACAAGATCGATATTCTCGCCAATGAGCCGTCGCAGCATGTTCAGCATGCTGGCCACAGTGTCGTTGAGGTCGAGTACTTTGGGCGCCACGGTTTGCTTCCTGGCAAAGGTCAACAGTTGTCGGGTCAGATCGGCTGAGCGCTGTGCAGCCTGCTGAATCCCTTGGAGGGCAGAATATATAGGCTGATCTGCCGCTACTTTATTCAAAGCAATTTCCGAGTAGCCCAGAATGACGCCCAACATATTATTGAAGTCGTGGGCAACACCGCCGGCCAGTCGGCCCACCGATTCCATTTTCTGGGCCTGAGTCAATTGATTTTGCAGTTTCTCGGCTTCAGCCTCAGCTCTTTTACGTTCCGTGACGTCAATCCCAATCCCCATCAAATAAAGCTGCCCCTGCGCCTCAAACCTGATGCCAGTGAGGAGGAAAGGCACAGACCGGCCGTCTTTTGTTAGAAGATGCGCTTCAATTGAAGCCCTGCCTTTGGTCATCACATCTTCAATGGCCTGCAATACGGCGCCTTCAGATTCGGGTGCATGCCAATCCGTAACATGACGCCCCGCAATTTCTCCCACCCCATAACCGAGGAGCGATTCGTGTTCCCTGTTCCAAAGAATCAATCTTAACTCTGGATAGGTGTAGAGGTAGAAGATGCCGGGCAAACTGTCGATTATTGATTTCGAAAGGAGTTGCTCCCGCAACAAAGCTTCCTCGGTATGCGTATGATTTTGAATCTCGAGTGCAAGTTTTTGATTTGACTGTTGCAGGTTGTCGTTTGCTTTGGAAAGCTGATCCGTCCGTTCAGCGACTAATTTTTCCAGAAACTGATTTCGGCTCACCAATTCCTGCATCGGATAGATTTCACCCTTGCGAACCAGATGGTAAGGAATGGATATACTGCTGTGCGATATCTTCCACTCACCTGATTCCAAACGGAAAATCAATACAAGACGTGCGACCTCGTTTGAGAGGATATGGTCTTCGATGGGTAGATGTATCGTGAAAAAACCAGTCGCAACAGCGATCGTCTCCGCCAGTGACTGAATGGCAAGATCCTTGAGTTCGATGCGGATCGGATCTTTAATCTGGGCGAAGTCCTGACGAGTAATTGCAACCCATTCTTCCTTGTTTTTGACAAGGAAATCCCCACCTCCAGTAAAGCCCGAAAAATCCTCGCTGAAATAGGTAGTGAGTCGGTCATCGCGGGATGAGTACATCCGCAGGTAGTCGTCAAACAGTTGACGGATTATTTTTTCGTCTTTTGGGCCCATTGACCGAACCTTGTTGGCTCTTCGACGAATCAAGTGGATTTGAGTAAATTCTGTATCGGTGCGGCCAGCAGGTAGATGATGCTGATAAAGGTGTCGTCGTTTCTATATCCCCTGGCCCTGCATTTGGCCGCCTGGAAGATACCGTTGAGTGCTTCGATTCGGGCGTTGTTGTGCCCCGAGATCCAGCGGGCGCAAATGGCCTCGCGGTGTTTCTCGATTGTTCGCAGGGCTTTGCGGACCGGCTTGAGGAGATCAATATCGTCGGTCAGTGATCGGGCGACATTGAGAAACGTGGTCAACCGCCATTTGGCGCCTCTGACGGTAGTCGCTTGGCGCACCCAGCGAAGCATTTCCTTGATTCGCCATGCCTTGGAGGTGTGCAGATCCATGCTCATCAGTTCTGCCAGCGCGTCGATCTGCTTCTCC
>Ga0074193_1000806_pt1 | contig 46511 bp, 34 predicted proteins | sample EPASupsiteHSE605_FD_64523 | JGI IMG/M metagenome (GOLD analysis project Ga0074193, IMG submission 64523) | Bioremediated contaminated groundwater from EPA Superfund site, New Mexico - Sample HSE6-05 | ecosystem: Environmental > Aquatic > Deep subsurface > Groundwater > Contaminated ...
CAACGGCTCTTTTGAGCAGTTGCCACATCTACAAATCATACGAAAGGCCTCAGGTGGAAACCTCCGGAATGTATCGCGATACGGTATCGGTAAGCGACACGCTGGTTTCCGACACGGCTAATTTTGGAAACCTTCCCTGGAAAGAGGTTTTCCGCGATGCAAAGCTTCAGGCATTGATCGAACAGGGTTTGGCTGATAATATCAATATGCAAACCGCTCTGCTTCGCGTAGAACAAGCCAGGGCAGGTTTACTGTCTGCCCGCCTTGCATTTGCACCTTCACTGGCGCTCGCTCCTACGGGAACTATAAGCTCTTTAGATGGAAGTTCTGCCACTAAAACCTATACTTTACCTGCTTCTGCAAGTTGGGAAGTAGATCTATTTGGTAATTTGTTGAACGGAAGCCGCGGTGCCAAAGCGTCTCTTTTGCAGAGCGATGCTTATCGTCAAGCTGTACAGACTCAGGTTATCGCCAACATTTCCAATTGCTATTACACCCTGCTGATGCTGGACAGACAGCTTGAAATTACAGAAATGACAGCCCGGACCTGGAGCGAAAATGTAAGAGCTATGAAAGCTTTGAAAAATGCAGGCATGACCAACGAAGCAGCTGTTGCGCAGAGTGAATCATATTACTATCAGGTAAATGCGTCACTTCCGGATATCCGTAGACAGATCCGTGAAACTGAAAATTCGCTGTCGCTGATTCTTGGACAAGCGCCTCAGCGCATCGAACGTGGATCGCTTGACGGTCAGGAAATGCCCGAAAGTTTCTCAGCAGGCATCCCCTTGCAGTTGGTATCTAACCGGCCAGATGTAAAGCAGGCAGAAATGGCTCTGGCGGTTGCTTATTACGCGACTAACCAAGCACGATCAGCCTTCTATCCTAAAATCACGCTGAATGGTACTGCAGGATGGACAAACAATGCCGGAGGTGCGATCTTTAATCCAGCTAAGTTTATCGCTTCGGCTGTAGGATCGCTTACTCAACCATTGTTCGCCAAAGGACAAAACATTGCCCGCCTGAAAATATCCAAAGCTCAACAGGAAGAAGCTCGTCTTTCTTTCGAACATAGCATTCTGAATGCGGGATCGGAAGTTAGCAATGCCTTGTACATGTATCAATCGGCAGGCGAAAAGTGCATACAGCGCAAGCAACAGATTGAATCGTTAAACAGTGCCGTGGACAAGACAAAACAGTTGATGCAGCTTGGTTCTTCCAACTATCTGGAAGTACTTACCGCTCAGCAATCATTGTTAAGCGCACAGTTGTCTGATGTACAGGATAGTTTTGAACGCATTCAGTCAGTCATCAGCCTGTATCAGGCATTAGGTGGCGGCAGAGGAGAAAGTAACTTTAAATAATCAGGATATGAATTCAATCAGCCCACAAGCATATGTAAGCCCCGATGCAAAGATAGGAGAAGGTGTCACCATCCATCCTTTCGCTTATGTTGACAAGAACGTAGTAATAGGAAACAATTGTATCATCATGCCTTATGCCAGTATTTTATATGGCACACGCATGGGTGACGATAACCATGTTTTTCAGGGTACCGTGTTGGGTGCCACTCCCCAGGACTTTTCATTTCACGGTGAAGATTCAATCCTTGAGATAGGTAATAAAAACGTATTTCGTGAAAACGTGATAGTAAGCCGCTCGTCGCACAAAGAGGGAAAAACGGTTATTGGTAACGAGAATTTCATTATGGAAGGTGTTCACATCTGTCACGACAGCCGGATTGCCGATCATTGCGTTTTGGGCATCAAGTCTTTGGTAGCGGGCAACTGTGTAATTGATTCGCATGTGATCTTAAGTTCGCTGGTGAGTATGTTTCAAGATACCCATGTCGGTACCTGGAGCATGGTTCGGGGAGGATGTCGTTTCAGCAAAGACGTGCCTCCTTATGTTGTAACATCCAGCAATCCTACCACCTACTACGGAGTAAATGTAAAGATGCTGAATTACGGCAACTTTCCTGAGAAGGTTATAAAGCATATAGCGCATGCTTACGAGATAATATATCATGCAAAAGTGAGTGTTATGGATGCTGCGCTTAGAGTGGAAGAAGAAGTTCCCATGAGTGATGAAATACGAATCATCATTGATTTTGTAAGAAACTCTAAAAAAGGAATTATTTAACCGGGACTATTTTCCCCTTTTTAATGCAAATAAAAAGTCCGGACTTTTACTAGTCCGGACTTTTTTATGTCATTATGCAAACCTGCCTATTGAACAGTATTGCTCTTATTTCAACTCTTTAATCTTTATATTCTTATACAAAACCTCGTCGCCATGGTCCTGCAAAAGGATGTTTCCATCTTCCCAATCGCCAAAGTTTTCCCAGTCTTTGTATTTGCTGTAAGCTACCAGCGCGCGCCACATTTGGTTGCCACGTTCGTATTCAACAATTTTCACTCCGTTGAGCCAATGTTCAACTTTATTGCCTTTAACCACGACCATGGCTGTATTAAAGAATCCGCCACGGAAAGGTTTGCTTGAATCGGCAGGAATTAAATCGTATAATGAACCAAGCGTACGGTTTCCCTTTACACCCAGTTTAGCATCGGGATGCTTTTGATCATCAAGAATCTGAAATTCGCAACCAATAGAAGAGCCTGCTCCTTTGTTAATCTCTGTATTTACAAAATACTTGATACCGCTGTTGGCTCCCGGAGTAATCATAAAGTCGACTTTCAGGATAAAGTTTTTGTACTTTTTTATTGTAACAATGTCGCCACCATTGGTTGATTCGGCTCCATCGTTGGCCAATACTTTAAGAATGCCATTATCAATAACCCAGCCTTTTGAAGGAAAAGTTGTAAGCTTGGCTCCTCTCCATCCTTCAGTTGATTTACCATCCCACAAAAGCTTCCAGCCTTCACTGGCTTCTTTCTCTGAAATTGTGTTGGCAATGCAATTAACCTGAGGTGCAGCCTGCGAATCGGGTGTTTTAAACGCTTCCGGATTGGTAGTGCAGATGCGGATATTACGCCAGCTGATTGTTTTACCCTCTTGCTCCTTATTTCCAATGGCATGTACCTGTAAAGCGATAAAGCCTTTGGCTGTTACGTCATCGAGAATATTTGAACAGGGAATTCCGTTCACCCATGTACGAATACAATGACCGATAGCTTCGATACGTGCCTTGTTCCATTCGCCGTTTTTAAACGCCTTTTGTGCTGATGGGTACTCTGTCAGGGCATAAAGCCAACCCCTGCGGGCTTCATCGTATATACCACCTGTCCATGCACGGGAAGATGGATCTATTTCAAACTGGTACCCATGAACACGACCGTTGTTGTATTCCTTCAGGCTATTGCTTCTAAACTGAACTCCCGAATTTAATCCGTCGGATACTTTAAAATCGAACTCAAGAATAAAGTCGGTATACATTTTTTTAGTCGCCATAAAGGTATTTGGGGTACCCATCTTTGAAATACCGGTTATAACCCCATCCTCTATTTTATAGTCTGCCGTACCATTCAGTTTCTCCCATCCTTTCAGGTTCTTGCCATTGAAGAGCGATTCCCATTGAGGTTGCTGAGCCGACATCGACACGGTAAAAAGCAGCAGGATGGCAGCTAACATATTTTTCTTCATATCAAAATTTATTTTTAGTATATAATTTACATTTAACAAATCGTTTAATTAAATCTTATAGAATTGCTCCCACTCTTTTCTTGGAGGAACACCCGCAAGCAGTGCATCGGCAAACGGATGATTTGTGATCCGCTTGGTTTGACGGTCGAACTGCAGCTTCGCATTAAGTCGCTGGGCGATTACTCCCAAAGAGAATACCTGGCAAAGCGGGCCTGCTATCTCGAATGGAGAACGGGTTTTCTCTTCGCCGGCACAAGCCAACAGGAAGTTTGCAAAGTGATTAGACGGACTCTTGGGAACCTCCGGCAATTTGGAAGCCATTGCCTTAGCCTTTTCTTCGGGTATGATAGATAATGTGCTTCCATGAGAACCACCTTTGAAGGTTAGTTCTTTTGAGTAGATAATCTTTCCCGGATTCAGCTTAGCAGGCTGAATCTTTCCACCACCTACCGGAGGTATATTCGGATCAATTTCTGAAACGCCGTATCCGTCCGGAACAGAGGGTATATTGTTTACGCCATCGTACCAGGTTACATCCACCGCGGGCATGGAACCTCGTTTAGGAAACTTAAACTCGAGGGTAGACGACATCGGGAAGAAGTAATCGTTGTGCCCGTCCAGCTTCAACGCATTAATTTCCGACGGCAGACCCAGATCAAGGAATTCATGGGCCGTATCCAGTATATGCGCACCCCAATCGCCCAAAGCTCCTAAACCAAAGTCGTACCAGCAACGCCATTGTCCCAAATGGAAATCTTTATTATAGTCGTGGTAAGGAACCGACATTAACCAGGTGTCCCAATCCAATGTAGTAGGTAATGCCTCTTTGTTTGGGAATTTACTAATCTTTGTATCCCACCCGTGCCAACGGCGCGGCGAGTTCATATGAGCGGTTATAGCTGTAACATCCTTGATGATACCAGCCTCTTTCCATGCCTTAAACTGAAAATAGTTGGCTTCGGAGTGTCCCTGGTTTCCTACCTGGGTAACCAGGTTCTTATTTTTCCGGGCCATTGCCATCAACAATTCGATTTCGTAAAATGTACGTGCCATCGGTTTTTCCACATATACGTGTTTTCCCAAAGCCATTGCCATCATACAAACGGGAAAATGGGCATGATCGGGTATACCAATCATCACAGCATCGATCTCGTTGGCCATCTTGTCGAACATCTGACGGAAATCCTTAAACTGACGTGCACTCGGGAACTTTGCCATATTGGCCTGTGTATGAGGAGCACCCATATCAACGTCGCACAAAGCCACGATGTTCGCCAACCCGGTTTTATCAAATTCAGTCAAAATCTCTCCACCTCTGTTTCCTATACCAACACAAGCCAGGTTAATACGCTTGTTCGCTCCAACGACTCTGCTGCTGTTTGCAGCCGTCATGTTCAATCCGCCAATAGTAAACCCGGCAGAAAGAAGAGCTGTGTTCTTCAAAAAATCTCTTCTGGATGTCATTTCTTATATTTTAATAAGTTATTAAATTAAGGCAAATCAACAAACTGTGCTCGCACACACATTCAAAGTAAAAAAAATGAAACACTGCTGCTTCAACGACTACAAACATACTCAATTTATTTCCACCAAGCATATTCTTTTTTATCAAAATACTTTTATATTTTAACCTTATTGATCGTTTTATATTCCTTCGAGATAGATTTCAGCTATCTTTATTCTCAACTAGAACCGCCCCTGTTCCTTTTTATTTAGAAATATACAAGTTGTATTATTTGGTAATCATCTGAATCGTCGATAATTATAAAATAATACAACTTGAAGACAGGACTGTTTATTCTGGAATCTGATCTATTTATTGCATAAAATTAAAAAACAATTGTCCTGACGTATTATTTTCTGCTCCATTACCACTAAACCGGTGTAACTGTGACTGAGGACCATAATTGTCTGCTTTCCCAAACTTAGTACCCACCGGAGGTATTGCACTCATAAAAGAAATGTTTCCTTTGGGGTATGCCGGAACAGTGTAATTCTTGTCGGCCGCGTACGAGGATTGTATAGATGGAGTAAATAAATGAAGTATAACATCATCTTTTCCCGAATATACAGCAAAGGGTGTTGGACAATCCAGTTTCATTCCATAAAACAGGGAATAATATCCTTTGAACTCGGGATAGTCCCAACTCTCGCCGGTTACGGTGTTATTATATGTTTTATTCCAAACGTTCAGGCTTCCTCCTTTCATGCGGTTCTTATATATCCGATACGGACCATTTGCAAACAAAGTAGCTCCCTTAACGCCGACTTCCGGAAAATCGAATGTAATTCCTGCCATGGAAATTTTATCCTGCGGCCGGTAATCATAATCCAATTGCAATACTCCCGAAGGCAACATTGTCCACTCAAATGTATATGCAACATCTTTGCCATTATTCGTTACATAGGTTACTGCCAGATGAGGGTTTCCTTCCGCTAATTTATATTCAACGGATTTACAGGTAACCTGATTGTCTGTTATCAGAACAGGGCCATTACTCAATGGTATTGTTTTTCCTTGATAAACGACTGAGTGTAGCAAACCTGTTTCCTTCCTAATATGGGCTTCTACTCCACCAGCCGAGAACAACCAGTCGGATCCCATATCCTGCACCTGCGCAGCAGAGCCTGATTTATCCGTTGGTAAACATCGCCGGGCAACCTTAAGCGGATTCCCAATTTCGTAGCTCCAGGTAAATAACTCACGGTTTTCACGATCTGTAGCTGTGACATACAATATATCGTAATCTGTCCAATCTTTGGGTAGATCTAAAGTTATTGCACACTTTTCTCCCGGTTTACTGTCAGGAGAGTCGATCCGACCGGTTACAGCTGTCACGCCATCCACAGAAAGATTAGTAACTTTTGCAAGTTTGAATTTAAATGTACATTCGTTCGTGTTGGTGAATGAATACCGGTTTTCAATTATGAATCGTTTATCCCACGTTGGAGTTATATACTTTTTCTCCATATGGACAGGAGACCAGATTTCTTTAATGGTAAAGAAACTTCCCTCCTTTTCGCGGTACGGCCCTGTTATACCATCTGCCCCATGATCTTTATCCGTATCTAAAAAACCATTTCTATCTGTCCGAACAACAGCCTGATCAACCAAATCCCAAAGAAACATTCCGGCACTGAGTGAGTTGGAAAGCATTAGATTCCAATAATCATCAAGTCCGGCGCCATGTCCTCCGTCATACAATCCATGCAATAATTCAGTTGGCATAAAAATATCCCGGCCATGAAACAGATTGTTTATACCCGAGTCATAATTGATATAATGTGCTGTATTTATGCCGCTAAACTTAGCCCAAGGATGCAGGACTGCCCGCTTCTGAATATCATATAGCGGGAAAAGAGGATCAAGATCAAAATTAAATCCACCTTCATTTCCATTTGCCCAGAATACAATGCTGGGATGATTTATATCGTGGGTAAGCATTTCTCTGACCAGCTCTTTGCCTACAGGAGTATCATAGGGAGGATATTGCCAGGCACAGAGTTCATCTATCACATAAAGGCCTAACGAATCGCACACCTCAAGAAAATGTTTGTCCGGTGGATAATGAGACATACGAACCGCGTTCATATTCATATCTTTTATAAGATTCACATCATCAATACTAAGCTGTTTATTTGTGGTACGTCCGGTTGTTGGCCAGAAAGAATGACGGTTTACGCCTTTAAATATCATCTTTACTCCATTAACATACACCCCATCCTGTTCGCGGACTTCCACTGTACGAAATCCAATCTTTTCTGTTATCGTATGTAACACCTCTCCTTTTCGTTTAATCGAAATAGTAGCTGTATATAGTGTTGGATACTCAGAAGACCAGGGTTTTACATTTGCTATGTTACCGGACAAAGAGATTTTATCTTTTTTTCCGGCTGCAGTGGTAGAAGAAAAATTGCCTATCACCTTATTTTGCTGATCCAAAACCACCATTTGAGCTTCAATATCCGACAAGTTGCCCGAAAGGATCACATCAGCCTTAACATCTCCGGTATGACGTGCGTCAATAGCTGTATATTCTATATATTCGTTGGGGACTGCTTCCAGGTAAACCGGACGGAAGATACCTCCAAATACCCAGAAATCTGCTTCGCGTTCCGCTTCATTTATACTTTTATTGGCTGACATCTTGCTCACCTTCACATCCAAATCATTTGACTTTCCAAAACGAACCAGACTGGTAATCTCCCGCTTAAACCGGTAAAAAGCGCCTTGATGAACAGGACCCGCTTGTTTGCCATTCACTTTAATTTCTGTATCAGTCATAGACCCTTCAAAAACAATAAAAATACGCTTGCTTTTCCAGTCCTGAGGAATTTGAAATTGGGTTTTATACAACCCTTGTTCGTCGGCCTTATTTTTATCATGGCCATAATTGTAGGTTCCATAGCCTTCTGTTTCCCAGCAGGATGGAACTTTTATCGTATTCCATGAACCACTTTTAGACCCTTTGGTACAAAAGAAGTCCCACTCTACCGCATCATCAGAGCCTTTACCTGATAAGTATTTTATCTCTGTTACCTGCGCTTGAATAAAATTAAAGCAAAATAAAAAAAGAAGTAAAAGGTGGCTTTTCATCATACTACAAATTTAAGTGGTAAATATACAAGAAAAATCGAAAAAGAGGGAAAAGATATTTTCCTTCCCCTCTTTTATTTGTAACAATCAGGCTGTTATTTCCATAAAGGATGTTGCTTCAAATTTGGATTTTTATCCATCTCATCCTGCGGAACAGGGAGAGAATAGTATTTATCGTCGATTGCTTTTTTCATTCTGTCGGCCATGGCATGCTGACGTTTTAAATCAAACAGCGCCTGACCTTCGGCTGCAAATTCCCAAACTCGTTCCTGAATAATTGCTTTACGCAAATCGGCCTGAGATATGGTAGACGGAAGAGCTTGTAATCCGGCGCGTTCGCGAACCCGGTTAATTCCCGACAAGGCTTTATCAATCTGATTCATTTCACAATAAGCTTCTGATTGCATCAATAAAACATCGGCATAACGAATTATTTTCATGTTACAACCATAATCGCCTGCTGCGGTAGATAAATTATCATTAGGATCAAGATATTTTGCGAAGTGGCACAAGGGAAAAGAGGGTTCTTTACCATTATTAGGATCATAATGGTAAGTCTTACCCGTTTTTACATCTTTAAAGTCGACAAGGAAAGTCGTCGAAACCCGTTTGTCGCCCACTTCGTAGGATTTATAAAAATCGGGAGTAGATATCAAAGAAGACCAACCGTCGGTTTTCTTCACATTATATCCTCTCATACCGGTTAATGCGGTTATATCGTGACCATTGATATTGGTAACAAATTCCACGTCGAAAATATATTCTTTTCCATGTTCATTGTTCACATTGAATATATTCCGAAAATCCGTTTCCAGCTCATACCCAAAAGAACTTTCCTTTGTTATGATTTCGTCTGCTTTCAAAGCCGCCTTTTCCCAAAAGCCAGCTTTATTCCATGGCCATGCCGCTTGCGTAAGGTATACTTTCGATAACATGGCCATGGCAGCTCCTTTTGTAGCACGGCCCATATCTGTAGCTCCGTACGAAGTTTTAAGAACTGATTCGGCATACTTTAAATCTTCTTCAATCAGCGCCCAAACTGTATCGTCTGTCCCCTCATTTGTAAGATCTTCGGCATTCATATTATCCTTTTCAGTAACGACAGGCACATGATCATAAAAACGGATCAGAGCAAAGTAATTCAACGCACGCAAAAATTTAGCCTCAGCAATAAACTGCTTTTTCGTATCTTCACTCTTAAAAGTTACTTTGTCGATATTCAACAACAAATTATTAGCACGTCTTATTCCGCTGTACGACACCTGCCATATTAATTTACAGAAATCGGTAGTGGGAGTCCATGTATAATCATCCATTTCGACACGTGAAGGAGCACTGGCATTTGCATAAGCAGCTTCCCCGGGAAATTCGGCACCCATCCATATGTACCGTTTGTATCCATTCTGTTCCTGAAGTGTTTGATAAACAGAAGTCAGCCCGGCTTTAGCATCGGCCTCATTTTTGTAAAAATTATCAGGTGTAATGGATTCATAAATCTCCTCATCCAGAAAGCCGCTGCAGGAAGAGTTCCCAATCGCAAAAGCGGCTGCGATAATCATATATTTGTATAGTTTCATAACTTTTTGATTTGAATATTAAAAACCAATATTAACTCCGAGAATAAATGACTTGGAAGCCGGGTAGGCATTGTAATCCACCCCTAATTGAAGGTTACTCTGGCCCTGACTGTTTACTTCAGGATTGTATCCCGAGTAGTTGGTGATGGTAAGCAAATTTTGTCCGGTTGCATATACTCTCAACGATTTCACAAACGGGCATTTTGGAACGTTATAACCCAAGGTCAGATTTTGAATACGTAAGAAAGAACCGTCTTCAATCAAAAAGTCCGATTGTAATAAATTCTGGTTTACCAATACGTGTGCCCTCGGATATTTGGCATTTGTGTTTGTGGATGTCCAATGATCATTAACCTCTTTGCGTTGGTTTCCCCAAGTGCTCACAATATTGGTTTCAGCACGCAACACATTGTAAATATCATTTCCGTAAGAGCCATTGATATAAACAGAAAGATCAAAGTTTTTATAAGTAAAGTTATTTGTCCAACCAAAAATGAAATCAGGATTTGGATCTCCAACAATGGTTCTGTCTTCACCAAAACTAATTTTGCCGTCGCCGTTTTTATCATAAAAACACATGTCTCCCACCTGATCAAACGTAGTGCTTGTTACACGGGCAGCTTTATCACGTTCTTCCTGCGTACGCATAACACCTGTCGTTTTAAGTAAATTCCAGACGCCAACTGGCAAACCCGGTTCCAGCCAGCTACCGTTTACTTTTAAGTGTCCGGAAATTGTACCTTGTTGTGTTGGAATGTAACCGGGAATTTCCAGGACTTTATTCTTGTTTTTAGACCAGTTGATTGCGGTATTCCATTTAAAATCGCCGGTAAGCACATCGGCAGATAAACTTAACTCCAGCCCTTTGTTTTCGAGGCTTCCTATATTTTTTAAAACTGAACCAAATCCGGTTGTTAATGGAACTGATATATTCCATAGAAGATCGGTCGTTTTCTTGTAATAGTAATCGGCAACAAAATTAAAGCGGTTATTCAAGAATCCAAAATCCACACCAATATCAGAAATAGCTGTTGTTTCCCACTTCAAATCAGGATTTGGCATATTTCCGGCAGCAATACCTACATTGGTAACCCCTCCGATGGGATAAACATAGGTATTCATTTTTTCGACCGAAGAATAGCTGCTGATATTCTGGTTACCCGTTACCCCGTAACTGGCTCTCAACTTCAGACTGCTAATCCAATCCACCTGCTTCATAAAAGCTTCCTGATCCATACGCCATGCAAAAGCGGCAGATGGAAAAAACGCCCATTTATTATTAGCACCAAATTTAGAACTACCGTCCGCACGTCCTGTAACAGTAAAAAGGTAACGATCCTTTAACACATAGTTGATACGACCAAAACCGGACAACAATGTATTTTTATCTCTTCCGGTGGAAGGCTTATCCCATTGGGCTCCTGCATCCAGGTTGTTGTATCCGTAAGCATCCGATATAAAATCTCTGGCAGTCATACTGCTCGACTTGCTTTCGATAGATAAAGCCGATGTCCCAACCATTGCATTTATTGAATGAATTCCAGTCTTCTTTAGGTAAGTCAGCACATTTTCGTTCGAAAGAGACTGATTTCTTCTGTTTTGCTGACTAGCTATACCATTGGCATTGTAACCTGTATTTGTTTGCTTCGGTTCGTAAACTTCACGCAACGCGCTGGAAAGGTCGGCGCCAACACTTACCTTCAACGTAAGACCTTCAATAAGTTTAATGCTAAGATCGGCCGATCCAAGTACACGGTCAATTGTTCCCTTGTCTTGCAGATATTCAACATAAGGAACTGGATTCGGCACTGCAGAGCTACCGGTCAAAAAGTTCATGCGGACATATTCACCCGTTGTCGGGTCTGTTACCGGAACAGTTGGAGGAAGTACCAAAGCAGCATTGATGATTGAAGTATTACCTCCGCCATCTCCATTTTCGCGACCCACATTAGAAGTAACACGGCTTGCTGTAAAGCTTGTAGAAAGATCGATACGTGATGAAAGTTTTGTATCAATGTTATTACGGAAAGAAACGCGATTAAAATCCTGATTCTTCACAATACTTTCCTGATCAAAGTAACTTGCCATAACAGAAAACTTCGTATTTTCAGATCCTCCATTAACCGTAACATTGTGATTGTGAATTGGAGATGATGAATTGAATATTTCATCCTGCCAGTCAGTGCCCGTACCCAATTCACTTATAGCGGGATAAAGAGGATTCGTTGATGTAGTTGAATAATATGCAGGACGTCCGTCATTGGCGGCACCTTCGTTAGCTAGCGCTCCCCATTCGGAAGCATTCATCATATCCAGTTTCTTTGCCAACTTCTGAAAGCCAACATAACCATCATAAGAAACGTTTGTTTTGCCGGATTTGCCTCTCTTTGTTGTGATAAGAACGACCCCATTCGCACCACGTGAACCGTATATGGCAGTAGCTGATGCATCCTTAAGAATCTCCATACTTTCAATATCACCCGGATTTAATGTAGCCAGCGGATTTTGTCCGGCACCAGAACCTCCGGCCGAGCTACCTGCTGTTACGGGATATCCATCAATAACATACAAAGGTTGGCTACCTGAAGTTAAAGAATTTCCACCACGAATACGGATATCCACTGCACCTCCCGGCGATCCGGAAACAGCGATAACCTGAACTCCGGCAACTTTTCCCTGCAATCCCTGATCGAACGACGAAACGGCCTGTTTCTTCAACATATCAGACTTAACAGAACTAACAGAACCGGTAAGGTCGCTTTTGCGCATTACGCCATATCCCACAACAACAACTTCGTCCAAAATTTCCGCATCTTCCTGCAGGATAATCTTGATTGTTTTCTGATTGACAACCTTTATTTCCTGGGTTTTATAACCCATATAGGATATTACAAGCGTGGCGTCTCCTGACGCATCAACGGTAAAAGCTCCGGTCAGATCGGTTATTGTACCCACATTGGTACCTTTAACAACAACATTGGCTCCAATAATACCTTCGCCGCTTTCGTCGGCAACAGTTCCCTTGACTTGTGCGAACAAGGATGGAGAAATAAATAAAAGCAGATAAATTAAAATCTTCATACTTTAATAGATTTAAGTAATAATAATTGTCGCGTCTTAAAATAAGTAACGCATTGTTTTTTTTGTGATCTTTTCTGGTTTTTGTTTTTCATGTTGTATTATTCATACCTTCTATATTTAAAATTGAAATTAATAGATCGCATTCGTAGATAAGATGATCTTTCTATTTATTCAGAATCATTTTTTTGTATCTCATCAGAGCCTCCACGTAATAGTAGTCGCCATACGTTAACGGAACATCCACCTCCGAGTCGCCGGGCAGATGGCCAACCCCATGCTTCAGGATAAAACATCCGTTAGTTCCTTTCTTAGCCGTGTATTCGGGAGACGCAAGTGTTCTCAATTGAGTTTCAGCCACAGCTATATATTGGCTCTTTCTAGGTTCATCCACAAACTGGCTCAGTTCAATCAGCGATGAGGCTATTATAGATGCAGCTGAAGCATCCCTCAGGGCATTGGGTATATCAGGAGCATTAAAATCCCAGTATGGAATTTTGTCTTTAGGCAGATTGGGGTGATTCAATATAAAATCGGCGATATGATTCGCCTGATCCAGGTACCTCTTGTCTCCCGTTTCACGATACATCATCCCGTAACCATACAAACCCCACGCCTGACCTCTGGACCATGCACTCTCATCACTGTATCCCTGGTGTGTACATTTTACCTGAACTGCTCCAGTTTCGGGTATATAAGAAACCACATGAAAAGAACTGTAATCCTTGCGGAAATGATTTTCGATACACGTATTGGCATGGGTAACAGCAATCTCTCTAAATTTGTTCTCTCCTGTTTCTTTGGATGCCCACATCAGCATTTCCAGATTCATCATATTATCTATAATTACAGGGAAACTCCATTTCTGGTTACTACCCCATGACTGAATACAACCAATCGTTGGATTAAAGCGTGTGGACAAGGATTTGGATCCATTTATCAGTACGCTTTTGCATGAATCAGCACCGGTAATCCGGAGCGCGTTTCCGTAACTGCAGTAGAGCATAAAACCTAAATCATGGGTTCCTTTGTTATATTGTTCCTTATTTATGCGGTCGGTAAAAAGAGAAGCATACCTTTTTAAATCCTTATTCGAAGAATTCTCGTACAAATACCACAAGGTACCCGGAAAGAATCCGCTACACCACCATTTGGAGCCCGACATTATCAAATTTCCATTTTTATCGATTGTCCGGGGTAATGAATCAGGAATAGTTTCCATCTCTTTAGACAGTAATAAACTTTGCATTTCGGCCTGCTTCAAGGCATTGTCGATAACTGCAGACATGGGCGTCTCTGGCTTTGTAAACGCACACACGATAATAAAAACTAAGAACAAACCAATCAGATAGTGCTTCTTCATAAATAACAGGATTAAATATTTGAGATAAATAAGTCCTGCAAATGTAGATTTTAAAGGGAGTTAGACGGGAGGTTTTTGTACATATATGGTTGGTTTTTGTACATTTGACAAAAATCAACCATAAAATACAAGAAAAATTCGTATCTAAGATATAGATGTTGTCTGTTTTCTATAATCGGACGAAACCATACTGTAATGCTTTTTAAAGCAGGTACTAAAATATTTTGAGTCATTAAAACCGCAAAGCAAAGCAATCTCGGCAATGGTATATTCAGATTTTTCCAGCAATTGCTTGCTACGCTTCAGTCGCATATCCAAGATAAACTCTTTGATGGTCATATGTGTAATGTCATTAATCTTCCGGTACAGCAATGTACGGCTTATACCCATGTCCGAAACAAACATCTCAACGTCGTATTCGGGATTCTGAATATTACCCTCCACGAAGGTAACCGCCTTGTTCATCAGCTCCTCATCCATAGACGTTATTGTAATATTTGAAGGTTCGGGTGTATACTTTTTACTATACAACTCCCTCATCTTATTCCGGGAGTCTATCAGGTTGTTTATTTGCTGTTCCAGATAATCTGTATCAAATTGTTTTTCAATAAATACATCTGCCCCTTTCTTTAATGCCTTTATCTTTTGGTCCGCCCCTCCGAGACCAGACATAACAATAATTGGAATGTGACTGGTTTTAATATCTCCTCTCAACGTATCGCACACATCATATCCATCCGCCCCGGGCATCATAATATCTGTAAGGATAATCTGCAAACTTATTTTTTTTGCCAAGGCAATGCCCTCCAACCCATTTTTTGCCGTATAAACACGGAAGCTACCCGACAATTGAGTTTTAAGATAATTCCTTAAATCATCATCATCTTCAATGATCAGCAACTTATTAATATTACGGCTGTCTTTTTTGTCATCGCCAACCTCCTCCTCATTTACATCCAGATGAATTACTTCCATTCTGGCATACTCATAAGAAAGACCCGTTGATTTACACTTGTCCACCGCCAGCGGATCAAACAGCGCTTGCTGTACAGGCAAAGTTAAACGGAAGCACACCTCCCCTGTACGTGAAAGCAGTGAAATTGTTCCACCCAACAGGTTTACTAACTCCTTAACGATAGACAAACCCAGCCCGGAACTGAATTCCTCCAGTTGCTTTTGTGATGAAGACCGGGAAAAAGGTTTGAAAAGGCGGGCTGCCTGATCGGGGCTAATCTCTGTACCGGTATTAATCAATTCGAACGAAACACAGAACATCTCCGAATCAAATGTTTCTATATCGGATAAATGAGCCACTTCATCAGCTGTTGATTTGTAGATTCTAAAACTAATAGATTCACCTTCAGGCGTATATTTAATCGCATTGGAAAACAAGTTCGAGAATATCTTTTCAATCAGCTCATGGTCGAACGAAACCAATAGTTTGTCGCAGTACGAATCAACCTGCGTAATGATATACTTTCCTTCGGCAAGAGGTATAAACATGTCAAACAGTTCCGATACATAAAGAATCAAATCGCCCGACGACGGACAAGGCCTGATGGTATTGCTTTCTATTTCCCTAAACTGCAACAGCTGATTAACCAGACGCTGAATTCGTATTACGTTCTTTGTTATCAATTTCGTATAATTCATGGCCGGATGATCCGGAGTCAGGGTTTGCGTCAATCGCTTCAACGGATCCATAATCAAAGTAAGCGGAGTTTTCAGTTCGTGCGAAATATTGGTAAAAAAGTTTACACGCAGATCTATCAGATCGCGGATACGTTTCTTTTCCAACTTTTCCATCTCCAGGTTATGCCTGAAATTCTTTTTATTGGACAAGTACATAAACACCAGGTAGATAATCCCGGCAACAATACACCCATAAACTATATATGCCCATGCAGAAAGCCAGGGAGGAGGATTAATTCTAAAGCTGAGAGAGGTTACCCTTCCATCGCTCGCCTCATCACGGGCCACCACTTTAACCTCGAACCTATACGAACCCGGAGGGAGATTGGCATAACGGATGCTATTTTTAGTCAACGGTAAAAGCAACCATTCGTCCGAAGCCCCCACCAACCGGCATGCAAGCTGCTCTTTGTCGGATTTCACATAACTATCAGTCGAAAACTGAATCTCAACATTAGACTGCTTATAGGAAAGATCTATCCACTTGTTAGCTTCTTTTCTGTTTCCGATAACGGATATATCTTCCGTCAGAGGAGAATCTGTTTTTCCCGGTATCACTCGCGTGTTATTTATAAAGAAACCGGTAAAAAAGACATTATTCTTCTTATTCGTCTCCCTGATTGTCTGAGGATCGAACAGAATAAATCCATTGGTTCCACCAAAAAGCAATTCACCTTTGCTTGTTTTGAAGCTTGCCCGGGGATAAAACGAGCCGCACAAGTCTGTTTCGACGCAATGAATCTTCCGAAATTTATGTAACGACTTATTGTAAAACCAGATTCCATCGTTTGTGCTAAACCAGATATTCTCGCGGGCATTATCCTCCTGGATGGCAAAAACAGTATGCGCGCTAAACCCCTCCCGGTTTCGGAAATTCTTATATGTACCATCCCGCGATAATAGATTTACGCCGCCACCCATCGTTCCAATCCATACGTTCGAATCGGAATCAACAGTAAAACAGATCAACTGGTTTACAGAATAGTTTGAATCATTGATCAGGTGATGATCCAATACTTTGTGCGTACGTACATCCATAATGTAAGCCCCCCGGTGTGTAAACAACCAGAGACGATTTTTCACATCCCTGTATACTGATTCCACTTCCGGCAAAATAATATCTTTCCCATTTTGTTTTGGAACAATCCGGCTTATCCGATTTGTTTTCAAATCCTTATAAAACAGCCCGTCTGTCGTAGCATTCAGCCAGATTCCCGAATCGGCCTCCATTGCGAAATTGTATACACTCAGGTATCGTCCCGGTCGGGAAGGATGATATAATTTTAAATCTTCAATTTTTTTTGTTTCTGTGTTGTACTCACTTATACCACCGTTGAAAGAAGAAATCAGTATTTTTCTCTTTTTCGAATCAAACAACAGGGACTTGATCAGGTTATAGTTTATGCCGTTGGACAACGACTGCGTATAATACGAATATTCATTCCTTCGGCGATTCCAACAATTTATTCCGCCACCTTCTGTTCCAATCCAGATGTTTCCGGACTTGTCTTCTTCAAAGCAACTTACAATGGGACTGTTTAATCCTCCTTTAGAAAAAGATTTGAATACAACCCGATTATCATCAAAAGACATATAAGCCAGCTTTCCTCCGTAGGTTCCAATCCATACCCCTCCATCCGGATCGGGATAAATAGACCATATAGAATTATGAGGCAGCGAATATCTGTCGGCAGGATTGGCAAGCAAAGTAACCATTTCGTCTGTCTTAATATCCAGCAGAAAAAGTCCTAATTGAGTCCCCACCCATAGAACACCCTTCTGATCTACGTATAATTTTTTCGCATTTATCGATTGATTTTCCTTATAAAGAAAAGGATACGATCGGGTAATCCGTCCACGCTCGTCCGCTCTAAACAAGCCTTCGTTTTCGGTAAGAATAAAATACTCCTTATTATATTTTACAAGCTGACGGATATATCCCTTCCCTTCTCCGAGGTCAATAAACAGTTCAGGTTTTGATATAAGACTTTTCAGTTTATATATCTTACCATTGCGAGTACTTAAAAACATATTTCCTTCCAGACTACTAAGAACTGCAGTATCAAAAGACGAAGGCAGCTTATATCGCTGTGATTTAAATCCCTTTTTGAAAGAAAAGGTTTCAATAACATCTCCTTTTTTGATCCACAAAACTCTGTTCGAATCTTGCACCAAAGAACTAATCACTCCCTCTGAAATCTTGTTGAATTCCAGCGAAGCATAATCAAAAAGAAATAAGCCATGATTTGTGGAAACGAATAACCTCTTATCACAATCCACCCACAATTCACCGAACGCCCACGACAGTTCGGGCGAATGTGATGAAATCCGGTCGTCCATCTGATAAAATGCATTTCCGTCGTACATAAATAGCGTACGCTGTCCGCTATACCAGATACGGCCAATACTATCTTTCGCAATACTCTGAATTCCGTGGTAATAAGGTGAAACAGGAATTGTATGAAAACGATAGCCGGAAACATCCATTGCAAAAGCCAAAGGGATTAAGATAAAAGAAAAAAGAAGGACTAAAAGCGTCTTTGTATGATAATTTAAAGGTCTCAAAATAGTATTCGGATAGGTGGTTCAATCAATTACAAGATTTATAACAAGTCAAAAGTATAGTTTTTTTTCATATTTCTTATACATCCTCCTATATTTAGGCTAATTTCCCAACGATCAAATCTGGTTTTGCAAATATAACGAGGATTTATTAGCCGAAAAGCGACAAAAGTGAAATATTGAATTATATATCAAAGTATTTAAGGAAAATCAATATCTTTACCTATTGCTAATTTATAATTAACCACAGGTATTTATGAAGGACGATTTTAAAAAAATTATGGAGGCTATCGAGATAGAATACGACAATATTCCTGTGCCTGAGTTCGAAGGATATTCGTTTCTGGAGATAGCCAGTCTGATTTATTCGCCTTTTGCAGGCGATTCTCCAATCAAACTATTGAAGCTTGAGGAAGCTGATTATCTTAAAATTCCTATGTTTAATCAGATAAAATATCTTATCGGGATTATTCAGCGGGATGGAGAGCTAAAGCTGACTAACAAAGGGTATCTGCCGCCAAAGATTATTGCAGGGCTGTATTCGATGGGGTATTTGAAGGATAAATATGTAGAAATGGGAATTAGCAAGGTTTACAGGGAAGTCGACATGGATATAATGAAGCTATCCAGATCGTTGCTTGAAGTTTCCGGAATAGTAAAGAAAAGGCACAATGTAATTACGCTGACTAAAGAGGGTGCGAAGACAATTGCCAATGATGAATTGCTATTCAGACGGTTGTTTGTGTCGTCGGCTGAAAATATAAGCTGGAATTATTTCGATGGCTATCCTTACGATGATATCGGTCAGTTCGGCCTTGGCTTTTCATTGGTGTTGCTAAGTAAATATGGTGATAAAAAAAGGCTGGACTTGTTTTATTCTCAGAAATACTTCAAGGCCTTTCCAACGGTTAAGGATACTGACGATAAGAGTGAAACTTCTCAAACGCAGAAAGAAGGCTGCGACCGTTGTTATTCGCTTCGCACCTTCGACAGATTTCTTGAATATTGGGGGTTGGTTGATATTGAACAAACTGATCGTATCCTCGGGGATAAATATATAACAAAGACTGATTTATTTGACAAACTGATTCAGTGTTACCCACATACACAAAGAAATCTAGCAGCCGAACAAAAAGGAAATTAATTGGAAATAGCGAACTAAAAAACAGGTTTACCCTTATTTAAAGGATAAACCTGTTCAACATATATTACTACCGAGGGTAATTATTTCTTCCTGATGTACGTAACGAAGGTGTATGGATAGGCGTGTTTGTCGTCGGCGGGGAAGTCCTCGCGTTCTGTTTCTGTCCATTCGCTGTAATCTACTTCAGGGAAAAAAGTATCAGCATCCTCAAATGAATGGTGCACAAGGGTAAGATACATCTTGTCGGCAATTTTAAGAGCTTGTTTGTAAACCATAGCTCCTCCAATCATGAATACTTCGTCTTCGTGTTCACAAAGATTCAGTGCGTCGTGCATTGATTCGACGGCAAAACTATTCACAAACAATGCCTCGGGCAACGTAGTAAGAATAACATTCTTCCGGTTGGGAAGGGCACCTTTAGGCAGAGATTCGAATGTTTTACGTCCCATCACAACAGCATGGCCTGTAGTTAAACCTTTAAATCGCTTCATGTCATACGGCAAACTCCACAATAATTGCTGATTCTTTCCAATTGCATTATTATCTGCAATCGCTGCTATAATTGAAATCGTACTCATAATATAAAATATTAATGTATTACCAAATTCAAATGGCCACTTCGCCTTTTATATGGGGATGTGGATCGTATCCAATTAGTTGAAAGTCTTCAAAGCTAAAGTCAAAAATGCTTTTTACATCAGGGTTGATTTCCATCCGGGGCAGCTTACGCGGCTCACGCGAGAGTTGTAATTTAACCTGCTCAATATGATTGCTGTAGATATGAGCATCGCCCAGGGTATGCACAAAGTCGCCTGCCTGCAGGCCGGTTACCTGTGCCATCATCTGAAGTAACATGGCATACGATGCTATATTAAATGGTACGCCAAGAAATATGTCGGCGCTTCGCTGATAGAGTTGCAGGCTTAACTTCCCGTTGGCTACATAGAATTGGAAGAATGCATGGCAGGGAGGCAGATTCATATTGTCCAAATCGCCTACGTTCCACGCACTGACAATGATGCGGCGTGAATCGGGATTATGCATAATGGCATGAACGGCTTCGCTAATCTGGTCTACCGATCCTCCTTTGTAGTCGGGCCAGGAGCGCCACTGATATCCGTAGATATGGCCTAAGTCGCCATTGGCATCGGCCCATTCATTCCAGATACGAACACCATGATCCTGAAGATACTTTGCATTGGTATCTCCTTTTAAAAACCATAGTAACTCATAAATGATGGATTTCAGATGTAGTTTCTTGGTTGTAAGCAAAGGGAATCCCTCCGACATATCAAACCTCATCTGATGACCAAACACACTCAAAGTTCCTGTACCTGTACGGTCTTCTTTCTTAACTCCTTCAGACAAAACCCTTTCCAGTAATGATAAGTACTGTTTCATAGCATAAAATATAGTCCAGGCTGGCAAATGTACAAAAGTAATTACTATTTCACAAACTATAGCAAACAAATAGTTACAGGACCAAAAGTTAACTTTTTGTGTTTCAACGCACAAATTTTAGGATAAAAGTGTACCTTTGCGCATAGTGTTTTACATCTAAAAAAAATATCGCATTGAAATGAAAAAACTTTTATTGACTGCTCTTGCTGCGTGTACGTTGTTCGCATGCTCGGAAAAGAAAGAAGAGGCAACTCTTTCGGGTTTATTAAAATCTAATTTTGTTACTGAAGTTAACGGGAAGTCCACTGCTTTGTACGTGCTGAAAAACAAAGCCGGCATGGAGGCATGTATTACCAATTACGGCGGACGTTTGGTTTCTCTTATGGCTCCCGACAAAAACGGGAAGATGACCGACGTAGTACTTGGTTACGACAGCATTGCCGATTACCTGAAATCGGATGGTAACTTCGGAGCCCTTATCGGTCGCTACGGCAACCGTATCGCTCAAGGTAAGTTTACGTTAGACAGTGTAGATTATCAGCTTCCTCAAAACAACAATGGTCATTGTCTTCATGGTGGTCCGCAGGGTTATCATACTCAGCTGTGGGATGCCAAACAGCTAAATGATCAGTCGGTAGAGCTTACTTACCTCTCGAAAGATGGTGAAGCCGGATTCCCTGGCAACCTGAATATCAAGGTAACTTATACACTTACTGACGACAATGCCATCGAAATTGCTTACGAAGCAGAAACCGACAAGGCTACGGTTGTTAATCTTACTAACCACAGCTACTTCAATTTGTCGGGCGTACCCGGATCTACTATCCTTGATCATGATATCATGATTAACGCCGACACGTATACTCCGGTCGACAGCCTGCTTATTCCTACGTCCGAAACTCCTTTGGTTGAAGGTACTCCAATGGATCTTCGTACTCCGATTGCCATTGGTGCACAGATTGATTCTACTTACGATCAGCTGGTAAAAGGTCGTGGTTACGATCACAACTGGATTCTTAATACGAAAGGTGATATAAAGGTATTGGCTGCCAAAGCAACAAGCCCTGTAAGCGGCATTTCGCTGGAAGTTTATACAAACGAACCGGGTATCCAGTTCTATACCGGTAACTTTATGACTGGCGAAGATAAAGGCAAACAAGGTACTATTTATCCTCACAGAGGTGCTATTTGCCTGGAAACTCAACATTTCCCTGATAGCCCAAATCAACCAACATTCCCTTCAACGGTTTTACGTCCGGGAGAAAAATACCAGAGCAAGTGTATCTACAAACTTGTGGTTAATAAATAAAAAAAAAGCGGAGTGCCCTGTATGAGCACTCCGCTTTTTTTATTACTGCTTTTTATAAGGCTGTTTCAATCTTTTCAAGTAGTTCGGCAAACTCTTTGTCTGTATATCCTTTACCTGCATAAATTACTTTTCCGTCTTTGCCTATAAGGTACGAACGTGGTATCAGGCTTTTTGCAAAGGCTCCGAATATGGCCCGGCTTTTATCGGGATACAACGGGAAGGTAAATCCTTTTTTCTCGTTGTAGGTAGCAAGTTCTTTATCCGAATGTTCGCGCCCAATTACAAGCATTACAAATTTATTATTGTCTTTGTACTTTGGCCATAGAGTTTGTTGTACAGATGCAAGCTCCTTCTGACAAGGAGGGCACCAGGTGGCAAAGAAATTAATCAACACCACTTTTCCCTTCAATTCGGCAGAGTTAATTTTGGTTCCGTTGTCCGACACAATGGAAAATGAGGGCATCATCTCTCCTACTTTCACGATATCATCGTTGTTGTCTTGTGCTTTTACCCCCAGCACCAGCATGGCGAGCATAGTCATTAAGAAAATCTTTTTCATATTTTATCTGTTTGTATCTGTTTATAAACGCGTCAAAGATACACTATTCTTGTAAATTTTATTTAGTTGCTGACATTTCTATCATTAAGAAATACTTGAATTAAGATGTTACCCACTATTAATTAGTTGCAATCCAATAGTCTTTTATCTGTTTGTGTACGAACAACTATTCGTTTGACAAATGGATACTTTCTGTTTGTCATATGGATACCTTTCATTCAACAATTGTTGAATGAAAGGTATCCATATGTTGACTTTGCGTTTGACAATTGGCAAACGAATAGTTGTTCGTTGCTTTTGAATTAGTTTGTCATTGTGTTTCAATTACTTTATTGTTGAGTGTGAACTAAATATCAGTAGTCCGAGAATAATCCGGCTACAGGAATGTAGCATGTGTGACAAACTAATTTATGATATAAGAGCTGTTTCTGAGGAAACGAAGGCCTGATTGTTAACCTATATTATTGCACTAAAAAGAATATAAAATGGCTATTTTTATCTAAGTTTGTAGCTTATTTAAAGAGAAAGCATGATAGACCAACCTACAATAGACAGAATACTGGATGCGTCGAACATCGTCGACGTGGTATCCGAATTCGTGACTCTTCGGAAACGGGGCGTGAATTATGTAGGGCTGTGTCCGTTTCACTCCGACAAATCTCCTTCGTTTTACGTTTCGCCTTCCAAAAACATTTGCAAATGTTTTGCATGTGGCGAAGGAGGTACTGCTGTGCACTTTATAATGAAGCACGAGCAGCTGAGTTACTTCGACGCCCTGCGGGTTCTGGCTAAGAAATACAATATAGATATTCAGGAACGCGAACTTACTGATGCCGAAAAGCAGGTTAAGAACGATCGCGAAAGTATGCTGATTGTAAACAGTTTTGCCCAAAAGTATTTTTCGTCGATGTTGTACGAACACATGGAAGGAAAGAATATAGGGCTTCGTTACTTTGCCGAACGGGGTTTTCGGGAGGACATTATACGTAAATTCCAGTTGGGATACAGTCTGGAACAACGGGATGCATTCTTTCTGGAGGCAACAAAAAGCGGATATAGAAAGGAATTTCTGGAAAAAACCGGTCTTGTTATCGCTTATGATAACGGAAGTGTGGCGGATCGTTTCCGTGGCCGCGTGATTTTTCCGGTTCATACGCTGAGTGGTAAAGTAGTTGCTTTTGGGGGTCGGGTACTTAAGAAGGACGAAAAAACGGCCAAGTACATGAACTCTCCCGAAAGTGAAATATATCATAAAAGCAACGAGCTATACGGGATATACTTCGCTAAGCAGGCCATTGTAAAAGCGGATCGTTGCTTTTTGGTGGAAGGTTATACGGATGTAATTTCAATGCATCAGGCTGGAATCGAAAACGTGGTGGCTTCGTCGGGAACTGCACTTACCCAGGGGCAGATCCGATTGATACATCGGTTTACAAACAATATTACTGTATTGTACGACGGCGATGCAGCCGGGATTAAAGCCGCTTTGAGAGGTATCGATCTGTTGTTGGAGGAAGGGATGAACATCAAGGTAGTATTGCTTCCTGATGGCGAAGACCCCGACTCTTTTGCCCGGAAACAGAATGCAACGCAGTTTGGCGAGTTTATTAAGGAACACGAAACCGACTTTATCCGGTTTAAGACACGCTTGTTGCTGGACGATGCGGGGGGTGATCCGATAAAACGTTCGAACCTGATTTCGGATATTGTTCGTACCGTTGCCATTATTCCCGACAATATTGCACGCTCTGTTTATATTCGCGAATGTAGTTCCATGCTGGAAATTGATGAACGAGTATTGCTGAACGAGGTTAATAATCTAAAACTTTCTAAAGACGAGAAAAGGGGCGGAGTTGCTCCTGTTCAGGATGTGCCTGTTACGGCCATTCCGGATTACCCGCCCTTGCCCGAATATATGGACGAGGCATTCCCGCCGGACGCTCCTGCCTTTCCTCCGGAAGACTACAGACCGGAAGAGGCCGATGTGCAGATGCAGCAACAACCGGTTGTTCCGCCCAAAAGGGTTCTCTCCTCCCCTTACGAAGTCTACGAGATTGCTTTGCTTCGGTACGTGGTTCGTTACGGCGAGTGTGTGTTGTACGACTACGTTGATACCGAATCCGGCCAGCAAGTAATTATTAAAGTGGCACAGTATATTAAGTATAGTCTGGAGGAAGATGATCTTTCTTTCATGAACCCTTTGTTTAAAAAGATGCTTGAAGCTGCTGCCGAAGGGTGTGCTGCCGAGGGATTTATTGCTTCGCGCTATTTCCTGAGCCACTCCGACCAGGTAATAAGCCGTTTGGCGGCCAATCTGCTAAGCGATAAATATCATCTGAGCAAGTATCATACTAAATACCGGGAGCTTGAAGAGGAGAAAGACCGGTTGGAACAGGTAGTGTTACGGGATTTATACGGACTGAAAGATGCTTATATCCATCAACGGATTAAGGATGTTCAGACAAAAATAAAGGAAGCCCAGATAGAACGAAATATGGATAAAACCATGGAGTTGATGCAGGAATTGACAAAATTAAACGAAATCAAGAGCGTTCTTTCAAAAGAAATTGGCGAAAGAATCATACTAAAAATGTAATACAAGTAAAGAACCATGAATTTCTTAGAAACCAATGATGTGGTAAAGCAATTCTCCAATCACCTGGCTCTTAACAAGGTGAGTATCCGTGTGCCCGAGGGCAAGATATTCGGTTTGTTAGGCCCGAATGGAGCAGGGAAAACCACGCTAATCAGAATTATCAACCGGATTACCGCTCCTGATAGTGGTACGGTATTTTTTAAAGGTCGCCTGTCGAAGCAGGAGGATATTTATCAGATTGGCTACCTGCCGGAAGAAAGGGGCTTGTACAAGAAGATGAAAGTGGGCGAACAGGCCATTTATCTGGCACAACTGAAAGGGCTTGATTATTTTGAAGCAAAAAAACGACTTACAAAGTGGTTCGAGAAATTCGATATCATGCCTTGGTGGAACAAAAAGCTGGAAGAGTTGTCCAAAGGAATGCAACAGAAGGTTCAGTTTATTATAACCGTAATCCACGAACCGGAACTTCTTATCTTTGATGAGCCGTTTAGCGGATTCGATCCGGTTAATACGGATTTACTAAAAAAAGAGATACTTGAATTGAAGGAGCAAGGGCGTACCATTATCTTCTCCACACACAATATGGCATCTGTGGAAGAGATTTGTGATGAGATCGCTTTAATTGACCGCTCGCAGGTTGTATTATCCGGCAATGTATCAGAAGTGAGGGAACGTTTTCGCACCAACACATTTAAAGTTCAGTTGAAAGAGGAAGCCATCCACCCGGATTCAGAGCTGTTTTCTGTGATTTCGCTGAAGCAGGGACAGAGTTCTCTCGAGGTTATGCTTCGTAAAAACGAATCTGTATCTAATAAAGACCTGCTTGCTTCCTTGCTTAACCAATACGAACTTGTTGGTTTTTCGGAAGAACTCCCTTCAATGAATGAAATTTTCATTAACACCGTTTCCGGTTCCAAAAATCCACAAGTATGAGTAAAACTGCACTAATCATAAAAAGAGAATACCTGAACAGGGTAAGCAAGAAATCGTTTTTGATTCTAACCTTTCTTACTCCTTTGTTGTTTGCGGCCATGGTTTTTGTTCCTTTGTGGCTTTCGTCCATCAAAGGGGATGAAGTTCGTAATGTGGTTGTTCTGGACCGTACCGGCAAATATGCTCCCCTTTTTGAGGATGCTGACAATTATAAGTTTATTGCCGGAGATAAGTCGCTGGAAAGTTACAAACAGGCAAGCGACAAAGAGGTATATGCCATCGTGAGTATTACCGACGACCTGATCGCACATCCGGAGGCGGCTACCATGTATTCGGAAAAGCAGATTCCGGGAGACCTGAGTCGCATAGTGAATCAGGTGCTTAGCCGTAAGCTGGAGAACGAGAAAATGGCTACTTATAATATTCCCAACCTAAAGGAAATCATAAAGGAGAGCCAGATTAATTTTGAAATCAACACAATTAAATGGAGTGAAGACGGCAGCGAAAGTGAGTCCTCCTCCTTGGTGGCCTCTATCGTAGGCCTGATTTTCACGTTAATATCCTATATGTTTATCATGGTGTATGGCGCCATGGTGATGCAAGGTGTGATGGAAGAGAAGACTAATCGGATTGTGGAACTGATGGTATCGTCGGTTCGTCCTTTCCAGCTGATGATGGGGAAGATTATCGGCATAGGGTTAGTTGGTTTAACGCAGATGTTCCTGTGGGGTATACTTACCATGGCACTGGTTCTGGGTGGACAATTTCTCTTTATGGGCAGCGTGGATCCGCAAATGATGCAGCAAGGAAGCATGATGGGTCACGGGGCCTCCATGCCAGGTATGGTGGAGGCGTCTCAGGAGCCTGCCGCAAAGTTATTCGGTATGCTTCAGACAATCAACTTTGCTGAGATTGGCTTTTTCTTTGTGATCTATTTTATCGGAGGTTATATGTTGTATGCTTCTGTATTTGCGGCTATCGGTTCGGCAGTAGAAAGTCAGGAGGATACGCAGCAGTTTATGACTCCCATCATGATATTCCTGGTATTCTCTCTGTATGCAGGCATATACAGTATGGAGAATCCCGAAGGCCCTCTGGCTTTCTGGTGTTCGCTTATTCCTTTTACATCTCCCATTGTGATGATGATCCGGCTTCCTTTCGAAGTGCCTCTTTGGGAAAAGCTTTTGTCGGTATCCCTTTTGTATGTTACCTTTGTAGGAATTATCTGGCTGTCGGCCAAGATATACCGGGTGGGAATTCTGATGTACGGAAAGAAGCCAACCATAAAAGAAATGATCAAATGGCTGCGCTATAAATAACAAGTAGCTTTAAAATAGTAAAGGCTGCCCCATCGGAGCAGCCTTTATTATTCTATTTATTCAAACCTTCAAAAACAGCTTTTCGCAATGTTCCGGACGCATCATCACCATCGTATTCCCAGTACATGGCTCCAAGCATTCCCTTTTCTATTATATAATTGCATTTTAGGGCAATAGACCGGGGATCATCGTAAGTACAGACAAGTATTCCTTTTCCATTTGTTGCGTAAGGAGCTTGTGCCTGATCGTCCCATTTCCACTCATACCCCGACAGATTCATTATATCTTTGTAATCGATAAAGTCGGGTAAATATTCCTTTCCATGTCCGTAAAATGGCATACCCATCGTTAATTTATTAAGAGGAATGCCCGCCTTAACATGTGCGGCTACAGCTTCATCGACCGAGAGTCCGCGCGTTAAATACGACTGGTAAAGAGGAGCATGGTGAGCCGGTGGGCGTCCCATATCGTAGGTCATTATATTAACAAAATCGATTACCGGTTCGATGGCCGCAAAATCTATAAATCTTGCTCCGGCCTGCGAGGCCAGCGTAAGTAATTTATCCGGACCGATTGCCTTCCTTATCGCCTGCATCAGCAATGTATAGTTCTCCCAATCATCTGCGGAAGAGGAGATCCCGGCAGCCGAAGAACCAGGATACTCCCAGTCAATATCTATTCCATCAAGATTGAACTGATCGGCAACTCGCTTGCAATCTGCTGCAAATTGGTTTCGGGTTGTTTCTTTGGCAGCCATTTCACTAAATCTACCGCTTCCCCACCCTCCTATGGATATAAGTACTTTTAAAGAAGGCGACTGTTCCTTTAATTTTGAAAGTTCTGATAAGCGGCTTTCGTTATCGATTTTTACACCATCGAAGCGATCGTTCACATGCCCGAATGCATAATTAAGATGGGTTATATACCTTACATCCGGTATAATCTTACTTCCTGAAGTAACATAAGCTACCACATACGGGTTCGAAGGTTTTGGCAGATCAGGTTCGCCGGCACATAAGAACATACAAAAGCAAGCGAGCATACCCAGCAGAATGAATCTTTTCATAATTTATTAATTTAAGTAGTTTATTCAGCTATCATTCAGTATGTAAAACGTATAATTTCAGTGATTTGTTCTTGGAGAAAGTAATTTATTGATCGAATCTTTATAGAAAAAAGACTAAGAGTTGAATACCCGGTAAACAATCACTTTTCCTGATGGTAAAATAGTAAATTCAGAGCCAAGACTTTCATTAAGTGTTCCCTGCCACAATCTGTCGTAATATTTATCCTTAATGGGATACTTCAATCCGACAACAGACAACGGAGATGCGTCCATGCTAAAAAGAGAAACTTGTTGTCCGGCGAAGCTTTCGAAGGTACTTGCCTCATTAATGGGAGTAAAAACACCATAATCCGTAACCATTTCGACCTGAACTTCGTTATAATAATCGGATAACAGACTGATATTTCCCAAGGTATGGTCTTCCCGTTTGCCTGTGGCACCTACAATCTTAATATTATTTCGTCCGCGTGACATACAATAGCGGACTGATTTGGTAAGATCGTTGGTTTCCTGATCACTGTCCGGATATAGAATATCTGCATACAATGACTTTGTTACAGCTGATAATGAATCGCAATCCCCTACTATAGCTGCCGGTTTTCTGCCAAGTTGCAAGAAATCGTCTACCGCACCGTCGCAGCAAACAATATAGTCACATTTTGTTAACCATTCCAAAAGAACAGGATGTTTTGGAAAACTCCCATTCGCTAGAATCATAGTTTCCGGTAAGAAACCGGCAGCTTGTAGCGGATAATATTTCATTTAAGCTTTTTCTTTTACAGACAGCAACATAAGCTGCTTCCATTTAATATAACCAAATATCGGAACAATGGAATAGACCACATACAACAGGGCTGTTGGATACAATCCTTTCCACGCATAAAGAACGCAAGATACAACATTTACACCAATCCAAAGCCCCCATTGCTCAATATACTTATTGGCAAGCATCCACATGGCCACTATACTTAGTGCCGTTGTAAAACTATCTCCATAAGGTATCGGACTGTCAGTAAAGCGGATAAGCATCCATGCTATTCCAGCAAAAAGAATTGAAAACACAAGAAACAAAGGAGTCCAATATTTTGAGGGAGTATGCGATATGGAAGTTTCCTTTGACTGCTCTGATTCTTTATTCCACCGAATCCAACCATAAATGCTGGCAAACAGGTAATAAATATTTATACCCATATCTGCATAGAACTTGGAGAAAAAGAAAATGTAAATGTAAAACAGGGGCATAATCACACCAACCGGCCATAAATAAACACTTGCTTTATATTCCAGATAGAGATAAATCAATCCTATAACAGCCCCTATGATCTCGATATATTCCATTTTGTCTTCCTATTAAAATCTGAGTGTAAGATTTGCCAATATGTGCGTTCCAGCCTGTGGAAAATATCCAAAGTCATCATATCTTGCCTGGCTGCCTTGCTGATAAGAGGAGTACACCCAGGCATTGCTTTCGTATGTTTCGTCGAACAGGTTGTTTATTAACAAATTAACTGATGCAGACTCCATTCCTTTGAATGAGAAGGTATATCCCAACCGAAGGTTATTTACAAAGTAAGCATCTAAAGCACGGTCGTTGCTTGTCGTATTATCAATGTACTGTTTTCCTACATAGCTGGACTGAAGTCCGGCTCCCCATCCTTTATAATCTATGGCGATCATACTGTTGGCAACCACCGAGGGAGAGAAGGCAATGGTTGTATTACCAAGCTTATTTTCAACCTGTCCGGTCCAATCCCAGTTTGAATCGTATAAATCTACATACTCTGTATAGTTTTTAATCCTGTTTTTGCTGAATGTAGCGTTTATATCCCACCGTAACCAGGGTGCAATCTGCGTTCCTGCCATTAGTTCAATTCCTGAACGATAACTATCTGGAATGTTTGATGTAAGCATCTCTCCTATTTCATTTACCTTACCAGTTAACACCAACTGATCTTTATACTTCATATAGTAAAGATTTATACCCAGTGATAACAGAGGAGTACGGTATGTATAACCAGCTTCATAATCAATCATTCGTTCGGACTCGGGCTTTTCGTTGAATGAAGCATCTGTGTAGTTGTTTCTTGCCGGTTCACGATGAGCAACAGCTACAGAGGCAAACAAATTATGATTGGGGTTGATCTGGTAAAACAACCCTGCTTTTGGGTTTAAGAAATTAAAATCTTTGTTGATATCTAGTTTTTGCATCTCTTCATTTAACCAATCCCATGTATCATTTTGCCCGTTTATCTTGTAATCAATAAAACGATACTGCAAATCTGCGTAAGCTGTCAATCCTTTCGCGAGCGTATAAGTAGCCTTTAGATAGGTGTTTACATCTGTCTTTGTTCCGTTGCTGGTATAATAGGTATGATCGGGAGAAAGATTGCCTACGTAGTTTTTTACCCAAAGCACTTTTCCATAGTGATCGCCATCGTATTTATTAGCAGCACCACCAAAGGTAACATTCCAACGGTTATATATATAATTCAGTGAGAGTACGGCTCCACCAAAATAATTATCGAGCCATTTCTGTCGTACCAGGTCACTTTTCTTTACGATTTGATCATTATACTCAAAGGGAGTTAATCCATATTCCGACAGCTTGCGCCCGGTTTTGTATTCCTGATAATATCCTTTTCCACGTGTAAGATGCAATCCCCCATTCAGTGTTAGGTTAGGAGAAAATGCATGCGTAAGCAACAGTTGATAGTGGGTTTGGATATAATTATCCGTTTGATCATCGTAATACATTGGCTTACCTTTGACGTCATCTCCCATGTATCCGCTTGGGTTGTAGGTCCGATCTGTTTCAAGTTTATCTTTTGGCACGCCATCCCAGGCATGATAGGTTTTTTCTTTCCCTCCGAAAGTAATAAATTTCAGGATAGTATTATCTCCGTAATATCCAGCCTGGGCAAAATACGATTTAAGATTCGTGGATGCTCTGTCGATAAATCCATCTGAATTTATTCCCGAAATTCTTGCATCGAAAGCCCAGTGATTGTTTAATAAACCTGTGCCCAGCTTAACCTGTGCCTTGGATGTATTGAATGCGCCGTAAGTTCCGGATAGTTCACCGTAAGCCTTATTCGATACATTCTCTGTTTTCATATTGATGCTGGCACCAAAAGCGCCTGCTCCATTGGTGGAAGTTCCGACTCCTCTCTGAATCTGCAAATCTTCCAGTGAAGATGCAATATCAGGCATATTAACCCAGAAAACTCCGTGCGACTCGGAATCATTCAAGGGAATACCGTTTGTTGTTACATTGATTCGAGTTGCATCTGTTCCGCGAATACGGAAGCTTGTATACCCAATGCCCGCTCCGGCATCGGAAGTAGCAACAACAGATGGAGAAAGCGTTAACAGGAATGGGATGTCCTGCCCGAAGTTTTGTTTTTTGATTTCTTCTTTTCCAATGGTTCTGTAAGCAAGCGGTGTATTTGCTGCTGCTCGTGTAGAAATAACTTGCACTTCTTGCAGGTTAATCAGTCTCAGACTATCCTGTTTTTCTTGTGCAAAAGAATTAGCGCCGGCAATAAATGCACCGGCAAGCATTAAAAACTCTTTTCTCATTTTATAAAAAGATTAAAAGTAATACGGAAAGGGGACTTTCCTTCACTTCCCTACGCCAGCATTACCTGGATCAGGTTATGGGTATGATCTCAGCCCGTTTTATTAAGGCACCCCCTATGATAATTACTGGCAAAGATAATCGTTTTTTTTATATTTACAACACCGGGTTTCCAACGCGGCAAAATACAAATGCAAAAGTATTTATCGAGTGACTATAATAACATTCATAATAAAGCATTAACCTGCACAAGGATAGTATAACAAAAAAAAGGCATCCCTTAAAAAAAGGATGCCCTATGATAGGAATATGAATATCTTATTTCTTTGGAGCTTCTTCTGGTGTAGCTTCCGGTGCAGCTTCCTGCGTAGCTGCTGGTTGCTGTGCTGTTCCAAAATCAGGAGCAATAGTGTTTGGATCGATTGTTACAGCTTCATTTACCTGCTGATTGATTTCAGACTGAGTAGTAGCTTGTTCTCTGGGAATAAATGCAGTAATAACAATACTTAATAAAATAACAAATCCAGCCAGACCCCATGTAGCTTTTTCAAGAAAATCTGTTGTTTTTCTTACCCCCATAATCTGGTTAGAGGATGAAAATCCTGATGCCAAACCTCCTCCTTTAGAGTTTTGTACCAATACAATCAAAATCAATAGTATCGATGCGATCAAGATTAAGATAGAAATAAATACGTACATCTTAGTTTTATTTTTTAGTGTTAATAATCAATTTTTCAAGAAATTTAATTTGATCTGCAAAGTAAACATTTTTTTCCGGATATTTCAAACTTAAATTTTGAATTATTTGCAGGGCCTTCTCATATCTCTTTTGTTTTATATAAATTCGTGCAAGCGTTTCTGTAAAATAGGAATCATCTATGCTTGCAGAAGAAAGATCAGCACTTTCCGGGTTACTGCTTTTGAGTGGTTCTTTTGATGAAGTATCATCGGGAAAAGTAATAGCCGGACCTCTTCTTTCGTCATTGGAAATAAATGTATCAATGAGTTCGTGATGTTGAAGTGGAGCCGATTCTGATTCATCCGGAGTCGAGTCTTTCTCCGTAAGGGACCAGTAAATATAATCCGCAGAAACCGACGGCTGAAACAATAAAGATGATTCTGCTGCCACATCTTTGTCTTCATCCTTAGAAGACAAAAATGCATCAATCAAAGAAAATGAATCAGATGCCTGATGCTTATTTTCTTTCTCGGGCGAAAGATCAATACCGTAGTTTGAACCTTCAATAAGCATAAAAAGTTTCTTGCGATCTGGTATCCCTATAGCTAATTTCTTTAATTCATTGGAATAACGAATATCCTTCAATTCCGACAGGTTCTTAAGATAAAGAAGTTTTACAGTGTGAAAATAAGGAAAGTCGACCATTAACTGCCTGAGTTCGGGCAAAGTTTCGGAAGAAAGCAGCCCGGGGTTCTCCATTAACTGATATAATTTATCACTTGTCATGATTACCAGTTTGCTACTGTTGCATTATAAACAAGGTCTGATATTTCTTCCACAATTTCACCAAACAATTCTTCCTGAACAGTTTGCAACATTTGATTACTATCAAATTCCCTGTAAGCAGAAAATGTTTGTTCAAAATCTTCATCCGGATTGGAACGATTCGTATAACGTACCCGTACTGTCATGGTTAATTTAGTTCTTGAAGAATAGGCGTCTTCCTTTACAGCCATTGGGGTAAGTTCACACCCAATAATTTCGCCTTCTAATTCTAAATCACCATTATTTTTAACTAGCGAAAGTCGGGTCTGACGAACATATATATCCTTCAGTCCTTCAGTGAATACTTGAGCCAATGGAGGATAAGGAATAAAAGATGCTTGATTTGGAAAATCTTTTATCGAAATGCTCTTTACTTTTGTATAATCAATCGATGCTCCATTGAACTTATAAGAGATGGAGCAGGCTGTTAAAAGCAAGAGACAGAAACTGATAACAGATATTTTGTATTTGATTCGCATTCTATTCAAGATTATATTCTTTTATTTTCCGGTACAAGGTACGCTCAGATATCTTCAGGTCCGAAGCCGCATTTTTGCGTCGGCCATTATGTTTTTCCAGCGCTTTACGTATCATGTCCTTTTCAACATCTTCGAGTGAAAGAGTTTCTTCTTCATAAGCTTCCGCTTCTTGAATCGACTGTACATGATGAAGAGGATGAGGCTGCGAATAGGCCGATTCATCAACCGCCGGCATCTGAACATTTCCATTCATTATTTCATGCACTAGTTTTTTCAGCTCTGTTACATCTTTCTTCATATCAAACAGTACCTGATAAAGAATTTCTCGTTCGCTATTGAATATTTTTTGCTCATTATCCTGCTTTACCAATACAGGAAATTTCTCTATTTCAAGATTAGGGAGATAAAAGCGTAACACATCTGCCGAAATATCACGATTTTCTTCAATTACGGAAATACGTTCTGTTATATTTTTTAATTCGCGTACATTTCCCGGCCAACGATAGTTAGTAAGCAAAGTGCGGGCATCATCTTCCAGACGAATAGTCGGCATCCTGTATTTCTCGGCACAGTCGCTGGCAAATTTTCTGAATAGCAGATGAATATCTTCTGATCTTTCACGCAAAGGCGGAATTTGAATAGGAATTGTGTTAAGTCTGTAGAATAAATCTTCACGAAACTTACCTTGAGAAACTGCCTGAGCCAAATTAACATTAGTCGCAGCAACAATCCTCACATTGGTTTTTTGAACCTTTGAAGAACCAACTCTCATGAATTCACCAGTTTCAAGTACACGTAACAAATAGGCTTGAGTTTGAGTAGGCAACTCTCCTACTTCATCAAGAAATAATGTACCGCCGTCTGCCACTTCAAAATAGCCCTTACGCTCGGAACGGGCATCTGTAAAAGAGCCTTTCTCGTGGCCAAAAAGCTCCGAATCTATTGTTCCGGCAGGGATGGCTCCACAGTTAACAGCAATATATTGTCCGTGCTTACGGGGACTGTTTTGATGAATGATCTGAGGGAATGTTTCTTTTCCGACGCCACTTTCTCCGGTAATAAGAACAGATAAATCTGTCGGCGCCACTTGTAATGCTATGTCAATCGCCCGGTTTAAGGCTGGATTATTGCCAATTATGCCAAAACGTTGCTTTATTTGTTGCAAATCTACCTTCATATTATCTTAAAATTAGCTGTATAAAATCAGTTGTAATGCCAAAATTACAAATGATTATTCAATTTCTTACTATTTAAAAGGGCTTGAATTAGTTTCCAATTCACTTTTTAATGAATAGGTTCTAGAAAACAAAAAACTAGCAAATTCCTGATCCGAAACATGCTGATTTTGTTCTTCAACAGAGATAGGATCTCCTACATAAACATTCATAACCTTTCCCTTTTTGTTGAAAGCCTCTGTAGGAATACGCAATGTTCGTATTTTCCAGCTAAAACGCCCCAACCAATAGAAAAATGAAGTATTCAAACCATCAAAATAAACAGGGTAAACGGGAACCTGACCTTTTCGTATCAACTTTATAACACTTAAGGTCCATTCAAGATCCTGAATTCTTTTCGCTTTTTTATCATAAAAAGAGATCGATCCGGAAGGAAAAAATCCCATGGGATGACCTGACTTGAGTCGTTCGAGGGATGTTCGCACGCCATTAACATTGGCCACATTGGCTCCTCTGTTTTTAGAGTCTGGCTTGACTGAAATAAAATTATCTTCCATCGCCCCGATCTTCGTAAGCACCCCATTCACCATCACTGCAAAATCTGGTCTACGAGATGCGAATATATCAATAAGCATTATACCGTCTATTGATCCGAAAGGATGATTTGATACAGTAATAAATGCCCCTTCGGGCAACGAATTCAATACTTCAGGATTATGGACCTTATAACGAATGTCCATTAAAGGATCACTAAGCAGCGCTGAAGTAAAGGCTGATCCTCTTAGATGACAATGTTTAGCATGAATTTCATTTACCGTATCAATATTAAGCCATTTAATTACCCATTTTCCAAGATACGCCCCAACCTTAGTTTTAAAGAATGGGACAATCTCCTGCAAATCAGATAAGTCGACTACACTTTTTTTCATATCTTATTTCAACGATTTATATTTCATAATTGCTACACCAACAGCAATCCAAAATAACTCACGAATACGCGTACACAAACTTACATAAACCCCGATTCCCGAAGTTATGGCCAAAGATTTCAATGCAAGGGCATATCCTCCTTCCCGGGTTCCCAATTGCATGGGCGAAAAGAATAATAAATTTGCAAATAAAGAAGCAAATCCAACAATAACAACAGACTGGACATATGTTATGTTTTGTCCAACAGAATAGATCATAATATACACTTCCAGACATGCCACCAACCTCGATGACAATTCGGCAAAAAGTGATAAATAAAAAGATTTTTTTCTGTTATTATATAAATTAGCAATCAGCTGATCCAGCTCGGCTACATGCTCTTGTTTCTTTATTGCATATTCTTTAATTCGACTTCTTACAAATGGAATGTGAGAACCCAAAGTTAGCAATCGTCCGATAATTCCTGTTTTATATACTTTAAACGACCAATAAATCAATCCTAAAGAACCACCTAAAATACACCATAACACGATCTCCACCCCTAAACTTATATTTTCGACAGAAAGCAACAACAAAGGGACGCATAGAAGCCAAAGTATAAGATGTGAAACAAAATGCATCATAGCATACAGCAAGACAACTGATGTAGCTTTTTTAGTTCCTAAAGCCGGTTTGAGTTCAAACACCCGATACGGTTCACCGCCAAGCAATCCAACAGGAGTCGTATAATTAATAGCGTACCCGCTAATTACAAGCTTAAGTGTTCGAATAAACCGTATTTTTCTCGATTCACCACTTCCATCACGGATGATTATATGAAAAGAAATTGCATTTATTAAATATACAAAAACCCAAATCCCCAGAATAGCGGCAAACCACCAACCAGTATTTAACAGATTGCTGCAAATAACATCAAAGCCTAAAGAGTAGGCCATAAAAAAAATAACCAGAACTCCAAGAGCAAAAAATATATTTCGAATTACATTAGTTTGATTTGTCATGCAAAACTATAGGTTAAAGAAATGATAAGCACATCTTCTCATGTTTACGAATGGATATAGCCAGAACAACGTTCAAAACAATAATTTCATAAAGAAAGTAAGCCCAAACTTCTCCTGTTAATACAACGATAAACATGACTATAGTACGACCATTGAATGTAAGTAAATCTATATAACGCATCAAGTCTCTACTTTTCTTTCTAAAATTCAGTCGAATAGATTCTGGTATATCATCCTGATACTGACTTCTTAGACTACTCAATAAACGCTGAAGGACAGGTGTAACATTTTCCTGCATCAACGTATATCCCTTATAAAAGAAAAAGAAAAATTTATCAATACCAGGTTTCATTTTAGCGTAATTTGCTATTACCTGATCATGTGTCTGAAACTCAGCTCCCTTTTCTTTACTGAGAAAAAACAGATGCAATGTCTTATAATAATCAGTAATATTCGCTTGTACCAAATGAGAAATACCTGACAATACGGCTAAAGCAAAAAACCAAGGAGTACCATATTCATTCATTAGGCGTAGAGAAAAACCTATATAAATTGACGCAAACCAAAGATCTCCGGCAAAACCATCAAGAATACGCCCAATTGCCGATTTTATTCCTGTTAATCTGGCTAGCTGGCCATCAACACAATCCAGGATATTTGCAAAAATCAATAATAAAATTCCACAAATTGTATAAATGATATTATCAAAATAAAACATGTATCCGGCACCTACTCCGACAAAAATAGATAAAATGGTAACCATATTGGGAGTAACACCCGTGTTTCTCAACATTTTGGCAATCCGGAAACCTAAGGGACGGTAAAAAATCCGATCTATTTTATTTTCTGTTTCAATTGACTTTAACGATGCTTCGTATTCTTTTTTATTTAAATCGTTCATTTGGCCTTTATTTATAAGAATAGCCGCCATCACAGACGACTATCTCTCCATTAAAATAATTATTCTCAATCAACATTTTATATACTTCGGCTAATTCATCAGGGTGGCAGAAACGGCCCAATGATACTTTTCGTTCAATGTTCCGACGTATTTCTTCTGGTTTGTTAAGCTGCCATTCAGTATCTACGAACCCCGGAGCTACTGCATTTACACGTAAATCGTATGGAACAAAAAACTTAACCATATTTTTCACTAATGCATGGACAGCCGATTTTGAAACGCCATATGCCAGAGAAACGGAATGAGGCTCTATTCCCATTAAAGAACCAGTAAACACAACACATCCGCCTTTACGCATTTTTGACACAATCCGTTGCATCAGAAAAACCGGAAAATGTACATTTGCGAAAAAGACCTCTTCCCAAGCTGTAAAAGAAAGCTGTTCAAAAGAATCACGACAAGTCAGTCCTGCATTAAAGACAACAGAGAACAACTCAAGTGACTGTTCTTCAAGATATTCTTCAATAATGGAAATAGATTTGAAATTCGTAATATCTGCTTTTAAAATGCGTACATCAATATCAAACTTACCAAGTAGCTCTTTCCTGGTTTCTTCGGCCACTTGAAAATCAGAAGAATACGTTAAAAGCAAATCATATCCGGAAGCTGCCAGACAAAAAGCGACTGCTTTACCTATGCCTTTTGTACCCCCGGTAATCAGAACGTATTTATCCATATATATAGTACTATTCTTTTTCGTGCTTTACTGTTACCGGTTTGGCTTTTTGCTGCGAATGTAAATTAGCCTCGTAGCTGTCGTGTATAGTCTTTTTTAAATTTGAAGAAGAAACCCCGGTTCCATACGGAAAATAAAAGACCTGAACTCCAAGATCTTCCAGGTAATCGTACTTACCGAACCAGTCGTCTCCAACTACAAATGCATCTATATTCAGCTTTTTCACGATTTCACTATGATCCAACGAATGTTGAGGTATAACAATATCAGGTGTTTTAAGAGCTTCTATAATTTGCAAGCGTTCAGTAAATGGAATAATTGGATGAGGCTTATAAGACGACACAAGTTCATCTGTACTAACTCCAACAATTAAAATATCTGCCAGACTTCTGGCATAGTTAATCATTCTGAGGTGATTATAATGAAACATATCAAATGTTCCTGAAGTGTAGACTATAGTTTTATTTTTAAACATACCAATTCTAACGTTTTTTGAAGCACAAACTTACACAAACTTTTCCTATGAAAAAAAGTTTACCTAAAAAAAAGCTAATTAATACATGATTCAGACCAATTTATAAAACACCACAAAAAACAAATCTTATTTTTAACTAATAAAAAACCGGTATAGAAAATTTCGTTTACTACACCGGTCAATTTTATTTTTGTATGCAATTAAATACTGTCAACAACGTCTTCTTTTGTCAAGTCCAGCTTTTCATTATCTCCTCCCTTGTCAAAATATTGCTTTCTTAACGGATTAGAAGTAGCTTCTCTATAAAATTTTCTGCAACGATAAATATCCAACGCAGTATACAAAGCCTGACGGAACGAATCTTCCGATGCTATATTCTGTCCTGCGATATCATAGGCTGTTCCATGAGCAGGAGAAGTTCTGACAATTGGTAATCCTGCAGTGTAATTTACTCCTTCTTCCATAGCCAATGCTTTAAAAGGAGCAAGACCCTGATCGTGATACATGGCCAGAATACCATCAAATTTATCATAATTCTGAGAACCAAAGAATCCGTCGGCAGGATAAGGTCCAAATGTTAATACACCTTGCTTATCCATTTCTTCCATAGCCGGAATAATAATTGTTTCTTCTTCCTTACCAAGAAGTCCGGCATCGCCTGCATGAGGATTTAAAGATAAAACAGCTATCCTTGGTTTCACAATCCCAAAGTCTTGCTTCAAGGACTGATTAAATATAGAAAGCTTAGCCTTTATATCTTCTTTTGTAATTAATGCCGCTACTTCAGAAAGAGGAACATGTCCTGTAACCAATGCTACACGAAGGTTGTTGCTCATTAATATCATAAGAGCTTTCTTTCCTGGTCCGCCAAATGCCTCTTCAAGGTATTCGGTATGGCCTGGAAAATGAAACTGTTCGTTCTGTATATTGTGTTTGTTTATCGGTGCTGTAACAAGAACATCAATTACACCTCTTTTTAAATCGTTAACCGCGGCTTCAAGGGCTTTAAATGCAGCTTCTCCGGCTATGGTTGTTGACTTACCCAACTCAACCTTTGCTTCTTCATCTGCACAATTAATGATATTAATCCGGTTTAGTCCAGCCTCTTCAGCCTGACTAATAATGCTAATATTAACAGGCTGTAAATCGAGAGCCTTACGGTGATAAGCCGCAATTTTTGAAGAACCATAAATTATAGGCGTACATAGATCAGCTATCCGTAAATCGGAAAAGGTTTTTAAAATCACCTCATAACCTATTCCATTAATATCACCATGCGTAATACCCACTCTGATCAATCTTTCTTCCATCTTATTTCAGTATTAATTACTCAACATCCGTTTGTATCGGTTCTTCTGATTTCTGGTCAAACTCACCAGGTAACTTCAATGTATATAAAGAAGCTTCAACCTGACGTATTAAATTCCTCTTATCTTTTTCTGGTGCATATACAAATCCTTCAACCACTACAACACGCTGATTCGTCTCATCTAAACGGGCATGACTAACAAAAGGACCTCCCATCATATCTCCAACCATTTTCCAGAGACCTCGTATTTCTGCACAATACTTACCTTTAACCGTGATTGGATTATAATTAACTCCAAACCGAGTTTCTGTAGTCATATATGAATTATCGAAGGACCCCGGAATGTTTGCTTTTAAAACTGAATCACGTTTTGCCAAAAGATACTCTTTTGTAAAAGTATTTTTATCCGTATAGGGAAATGAATAGATGATAATATCACGCCTGCCTTCTCCTGAATTATTTGAGGTCCAAAAGAAATCAGTTGTATCTCTGTAATATTTCATTGATTCCGGAGCTTTTAGTTCAACATCAAAGATTTCTTTGACTTTATTAAACGCATAACTACTATAGGTTTTATCCAACAATTTAATAGATCTGTTTAGTTCGGTTTTTACAAAAAAGTCAATTATTGATCTCCCGTTATTAGTTATATATAATTCAAGAGATGCTGCATCCGGTGCCTGCAATTTCAGAATCACCTGGCCCCGAGCCCATCTGTCTTCAGAATATTTCATCGTAGCTTTTGTATACATAGTTGGATCGATCTCGACCACAAGTATATTTCTAACCATCTGAAACATTCTATCAAAATGCTTTGGTTCCGTATAAGAAACATTCATAACTGGTTCTGGCTGTGTTAATCCCGGAACATCTGACGAAAGTAAATCTTTTAAAGCAAGACCCGCAGGACCAGTCCATGAAGCCTTTTCCATTACAACTATTAAATCTCCAGGTGAACCCGTAGCTTTAGAAACAGTTGGACCTCCTTTACAGGCACTCATACATATGACGAGCAACATCATACTGAAAAACAAGGAAATCGTTTTCATATGCATTAATTTATTAATTCAACAAAGATATATTTTTTTTGTAAGAAGCGTAAGTTTTTTAAAGCTTTTGCTCTTTTTTTGCTGTAGACAACATACCGCACGCAGCAAAAATATCTTCCCCTCTGGACGAACGAATTGTACAAACTATTCCTTTTTTTGTCAAAGCATCACGAAAAGCATTCATATTAGCTGTATTTGAACTTTTAAGCGGGGAGTCCGGAATAGCATGAAAACGAATCAGATTAATTCTACAAGAGAGTCCTGCAACAAGTTTTGCGACTCCTTCTGCATGTTTTAAATCATCATTTAAACCATCAAACATTATGTACTCAAATGACACTCTGCGTTGATGAGTAAAATCATGCTGTTTAATTTTATCAATTACTTCTTTTATTGGAAAGGCCTTTTCTGCAGGCATAATTGACAATCGTTCAGAAGGAAAAGGAGTGTGCATACTCACTGCAAGGTGACAATCACTTTCAGCAAGAAAACGTTCGAGACCTTTAGCAACACCAATGGTTGAAACTGTAATTCGTTTTGGACTCCAACCATATCCATAAGAAGACGTTAGAATCTCTAGAGCTTTAAATAATTCATCCACATTGTCAAGTGGTTCTCCCATACCCATAAAAACGATATTGGTTAAAGAATCAAATTCGGGTATAGCCTGTATCTGATTAAGAATATCCGAGGATGTGAGATTTCCATTAAAGCCCTGACGACCAGTCATGCAAAATGAACAATTCATTTTACACCCAATCTGAGAGGAAACACATAATGTAGACCTATCTTCATCTGGAATATAAACAGCTTCAACAAATCGTCCTGCTGCAACCGGAAATAGATATTTAATGGTTCCATCAACCGACTTCATAGACTCTGATGGAGCAATCAATCCAACTTCATATACTTTTTCAAGTAAAAGTCTTTTCGATGCAGAAATATTAGTCATGTCCGAGATAGACTTCACTCGTTTTTTGTATAACCAATCTGCTATCTGTTGCGAAGCATAAGCCGGAAGACTAAATTCTAAAGCCACATCTTTGAGCTCTTTCAATGTCATTCCTAATAATCTTCTTTTTGCATCCATATCTATTTACTTTCTATATTTTTTTTTTGCAAAGATAAAAAAAAAGCAGATGTCCTTCGTTTAGGAAGAACATCTGCTTTCAAGTCAAATGCCAAATAGCTATAATTAATACTGAAAATTAATAAAACCGTACACGATTATCAACAACTTCAGCATTATTAACTAACGATTGAACTGCCTGGAATCCGAAACGATATGCATTAGCAGCATCAATTGTCTTGATTTGTTCTGCTTCATTATATACTTTCGCATCCTTTGTTTTATTATAAACTTTCAATACATATACTCCATTATTTCCTTTAACCGGAGCAGTTAACTGTCCAACAGGGGTCATTGCAACTACTGCATTCACTTTAGGTTCAACACCTATTCCAGTAATACGACGGGTACCAAAGCTAACAAACTTAACTGAATCAATTCTTGATCCCATTGCTTGTGCATATCCTTCAAGTGATGAAATATTCTTGGCAGCCAAATCAGCAGCAATTTTTTCGCCTTTCTTTTGAGCGATTAACTCAGCCTTCAATGCTGGTGCCACTTTTTTAACCGGAGCATATCCTTCTGGAAGAGATTCCTGTACAGCTGCAATAACAAATTTATCTTCGCATTCAAAGATTTCAGAAACAGAACCTTCTTTATCATTCTGGAAAGCCCAACGTACTACCTGACGAGAGTTCTTAATTGTTCCGATCATTTGATCAGCACCAGTAATTGTAACATCAGAGAATATACTGTACCCTGCTTTCTTTGCTGTTTCATCCATCTTTTTAATATCAGAATTAGCAGAAAGATATTTATTCAGTTCATTATAAATATTACTGTAAGTTTTTGAACTTGGCGAAACCGTCATATCGATATCAGCAACCTTGTATTTTGAAACCACAGCAGTTCTGTCGTCTACTTTTACCAAATGAACTCCGTATTGTGATTTAACAATAGAAATTCCATTTACAGGTGTTGTGAAAACAGCCTTCTTGAAATCTTCGTTTACTCCTCTTAAAGCAGTAACTTCAGTAAACCAACCCAACTCTCCGCCTTTCTTTGCTGATTGATCCTGCGAATATTTCTGAGCCACTTCTGCAAAATTGCCACCATTCTTAATAACATTCATCAAGCTATCAGCCAATGAAGTAGCCGTAGCTTCATTACCAGCATTAGCAATCATAATATGACTTACTTTTACAGAGTCAGGAGCAACTGTTTTATCAACTAACTTAAACATTCTGTATTTGTCTCCTTCAAAAGCAGGACCATATACAGCTCCAATTTCGGCTGTTGTTGCAAACTCCTTAAGCTGATTATCAAATGCTGCTGCTGAAAAGAACGCATCAACATAAGGCACTTCTGAATTCTCATTCACTATATCATCAATTTTAGCTGAAGTAGCGAATTCTGCTTTAATTGCTTCAATATCTGCATTAGCATTGTCGTAATCTTCTTTGCTCGGACGAATATCAACGGCAACATACTTTATAACTTTGCTTGCCTTTTGTTTGTAAATTGATTTGCGTTGATTGTAAAGCTTTTCAATTTCGCTGTCAGAAACCTGAATTGTTGAATCAGGAATTGAAGCATATGATTGCATCGCATAAACAATATCCGAACTTTCTGCCGATTCATTAAAAGTTTCTTTGGCGTCAATTACGTTAGCAGTAATTGCCTTACTTAATAACGTTGTATATTTTTGTTCTAAACGTTGTTGTTTAATGTTCTTCTCCCAAAACATCCAGAAACTTTTTGCCTGAGCAAGCTGTGCCTGTTGGTCTGCGGGATAACTTGCAACTTTCGGGTCATTTATTGTTTTCAGGAAGTTAAGCAATGCAGGTTTGTCAAAAGCTCCGGTTTCCGGATTTACAAACATTTGCATTTGTTGAATCATTGGTGAAATATTTTCTCCCTGAACCATATCAAAAAGTTCTTCCGGAGATACAACTATACCTAAATCGTTTAATTCTTCTCCTAAAACAATTTCACGTACCATTGCATCAAAAACTGACTCACGAATCTGAGTCATATACTCTTCAGGTAAACTGGTACTACCGGACTGCATTTTATAAACCTCAGACATCTCGTCGACACGAGCCTGATAATCCTGAATTTTAATTACTTCTCCATTAATTTCAGCAACCTTTTCCTGAGATTGTTTAAAATAAGTAGATCCGGAGTTTAAAAAGTCACCAATAATAAAAGCGAACAATGCAAGCCCTACTACGAGTACCAACAGTCCTGCTTTGCTTCTAATTTTTTCCAGCGTAGCCATTTATCTTTATTTATTTAAAAGTTTATATTTTACAGTTAACGGGCACGAAGATACAAACAAAAGAGGATTAACATGCATATAATGCAACTTTTTTTCACTAATCAATCACTTTCATGCGAACAAGTTCAATTTTAGTCGAAGTTACTTTCAGTATCTTCATACTATAATGTCCTATATCTATTACATCGTTAACCTTCGGAAATTTTTGATAATTATGCAATATATAACCTGCAATTGTTATATAATCATCCGATTCAGGCAATTCTAATCCAAATTTTTCATTAAGAGAATCTATTTCCATCCGTCCCGAAAGCAAGTATTCATTTTCACCGAGCTGCTTTGCTATAAGCGATTGAACATCGTGTTCATCTTCAATTTCGCCAAATATTTCCTCCACCAAGTCTTCAAAAGTCACTATTCCTGAAGTACCACCAAATTCGTCAACTACAACAGCAATACTTCGTTTTTCCTGTAAAAGCAATTTCATTAGTTTGTTGGCAGTCATATTTTCCGGAACAATTGGTACAGGAATAATATGCGTTGTCCAATCTTTAAGATTAGCAAATAATTCTGATGAATGAATATATCCTATTACTCCATCAATATTATCTTCATAAACAAGTATCTTGGAATAGCCAGTCTCAATAAATTTAGTTTTCAATTCTTCTAAAGAAGTTGTTTTGTCGCATGCGACAACCTCGGTACGGGGAACAATACAATCTCTTAAACGTACTTTAGAAAAGTCAAGAGCATTCTGAAAAATTTTCACGTCAGATTCTATATCAGCTTTCTGAGGAGAATCATCTAACCTTTGCTGTATAAAGTAATCCAAATCTACCTTTCCAAAAGAATGAGCCTGTGATCCTTTCAGTTGTTTGATTCCGGCAACTGATAAAATAGCAAACGAAAGCATTGTCACTATTTTTGAAACAGGGAATAAAACAATATACACTAATAATAGAGGAATAGAAAAGAATTTCAGGTAAAGATTCGGATTATTTTTAAAAATCGTCTTAGGTAAAAATTCAACAAAAAACAAAATTAATATTGTAACAAAAAAAACCTGTATAGCAATAGAAGTAGTATGATCTATTGCATATAAATAAATAAATGGTTTCAGAAAAAGAGATAACTGGATAACACAGACAACCAATGCAACATAATAGCCGACAAACATGGTAGAAATAAAATCGTTAGGATTCCGGTAAAAAAAATCCAAAATA
>Ga0074193_1000812_pt1 | contig 46215 bp, 38 predicted proteins | sample EPASupsiteHSE605_FD_64523 | JGI IMG/M metagenome (GOLD analysis project Ga0074193, IMG submission 64523) | Bioremediated contaminated groundwater from EPA Superfund site, New Mexico - Sample HSE6-05 | ecosystem: Environmental > Aquatic > Deep subsurface > Groundwater > Contaminated ...
CTCGGCAGGAACGGGGCCATGGTGCCGCTGACCGCCTTTGCCACCGTCTCCCAGACCAACACCCCGCTGGCGGTCAATCACCAGGGGCTGCTCGCTTCGAGCACCATCTCCTTCAACCTGGCCGAGGGTGCCTCCCTGGGGCAGGCCACCGCGACCATCAACCGGGCCCTGGCCAACCTCGGCCTGCCATCGAACATCACCGCCTCCTTCCAGGGCACGGCCAAGATGTTCCAGGCCTCGCTCAGCAACCAGCCGCTTTTGATCCTGACCGCCCTGGTGGCTATCTATATCGTGCTCGGGATGCTCTACGAGAGCCTGGTCCACCCGCTGACCATCCTCTCGACCCTGCCTTCCGCCGGGGTCGGCGCCCTGCTGGCCCTGATGGCCTTTGGCAAGGATTTCACCATCATCGCCTTTATCGGCGTCATCCTGCTCATCGGTATCGTCAAGAAGAACGCGATCATGATGATCGACGTGGCCCTCGACACCGAGCGGCGGGAGGGACTGGCCCCGCGCGAGGCGATCTATCGGGCCTGCCTGCTCCGCTTCCGCCCCATCCTGATGACCACTTTGGCGGCCCTGTTCGGGGCCCTGCCGCTGGCCCTGGTGACCGGCGACGGCGCCGAGATGCGCCAGCCCCTGGGTATCTCCATCGTCGGCGGCCTGCTGGTCAGCCAGGTGCTCACCCTCTACACCACCCCGGTCATCTACCTGCTCTTCGACCGCTGGCGCAATCGGGTGGTCTCGCGGGCGGCAGCCGTTTCTTCCCCCAACGCATCGCAAGGAACCGTCTCATGAACAGAACAATCCGAGGATGGACGACGACCACGCTGCTGCTGGCGCTCCTCTTGGCCGGCTGTGCCGTCGGTCCGGACTACCAACGGCCAGGCCCCTTGGCCAATGGCGCGCCGCTTCCCGACCGGTTCAAGGAGGCGACCGTCCCGATGCAGACGGCGCAACCGGCCGACACCGTGGAGCGCGGGGCCTGGTGGGCTGTGTTCCGCGATCCCCTGCTCGACGAGTTCATGACCCGGTTGCACGCGGCCAATCAGGACCTGGCCAGCGCCGAGGCCCGGTATCGGCAGGCAATCGCCGCCCGGAACCAGGCGCGGGCAGCCCTGTGGCCGAGCATTGCCGCCAGCGGCGGGGCCACCCGGTCCAAGACCGGCAACGGTTCGGCCACCGGCACGGTCAACGTCGGCCTGGCCGCCGCCTGGGAGGTGGACCTCTGGGGCCGGGTGCGGCGCACCGTCGAGGCCGGGACGGCCACCATGGAGGCGGCGGCCGCAGATCGGGCCGCGATCCGGCTCAGCCTGGAGGCGCAACTGGCCTCCACCTATGCCCTCCTGCGGGTGGTCGACGCCCAGCAGGCCCTGCTGGATGAAACCGTGCGGGCCTACGAACGCTCGTTGCAGGTGACCAACAACCGCTACGCCGCCGGGGTGGCCTCCCGGCTGGATGTGGTCCAGGCACAGGCGCAGTTGCAGACCGCGCGGGCCCAGGCCATCGACATCGGGGTGCAACGGACCGCCCTGGAACATGCCCTCGCCGCCCTGGTCGGCCAAGTCCCGGCCGAATTCAGCCTGGAAGTGCGACCCGGACTGACCCTGGCGATGCCGGCCATCCCCCCGGTTTTGGCCTCGCAGGTCCTGGAACGACGGCCGGACGTGGCGGCGGCGGAGCGGCGGATGGCCGCGGCTAACGCCCGGATCGGCGTGGCCGCCTCGGCCTACTTCCCGGCCCTGACCCTGGACGCCAGCGGCGGCTACCGGGGACCGTCGGTCAGCGACCTGTTCACCGTGCCGCATCAGGTCTGGTCGCTGGGGCCGACCCTCGGCCTCACCCTGTTCGACGGCGGCGCCCGCCAGGCCCGCACCGAAGAGGCCAAGGCAGCCTACGACCAGACGGTGGCCGATTACCGCCAGACCGTGCTCACTGCCCTCAAGGAAACCGAGGACAATCTGGCGGCCCTGCGCCTACTGGAACAGGAGATCCGGGAACAGGCCCTGGCGGTGACCGCCTCGACCAGGGCCGCCGAACTGGCCTTCAACCAGTACAAGGCCGGCACGGTCAGCTATCTGGGCGTGGCTGTCCTCCAGGCCGCGGCCCTGACCGCGCAGCGCAATGCCCTGATCCTCCAGGGCGACCGGGCTACCGCCACCGTTGCCCTGATCAACGCCATCGGCGGGGGGTGGTGAGGGGGGGAGGGGAGAGAAGGGATGCATCCGATGTAGCATGGTAGGTTGGGGTGAGGAACGAACCCCAACATTGTGCCATAAAACCGGAGGAATATAATACGACACCGGCGCGCGCGGGATTGATGGCGGCACCAACTTGGCCAGACATGTGGATTAAATCCATTTCAATTCGGTGAAACAAGGCTATGTGTCTCGTGCGGCGGATTGGCCGTATCCGAGCATTCCCAGTCTATCAAGGCAGGGATGATTGACCGCGACTGGGGCGGTGGTCTCTGCGAAAACGATAAAAGGGGCTATGGGGAGAGAGAATGATGTTGTTGGGGTTCGTTCCTCACCCCAACCTACCGGGCTGGCCGTTTTCACCGGATACGCATAAAAAAGGCAGAGTCGCTAGGCTCTGCCCCTTGATTCCGATTTACCGGAAAGATAATTAGCTTCTTTTTCTCCTGCCAGTTGCCGCCAGACCAGCAAGACCAGTACCGAAGAGAAGCATGGTGGCTGGTTCTGGAACAGGATTGCCCGGATCCGTGGCTGAGTTGCCAAAATGCAGATCGTCAAAACCCAGAATGTCATTTGTAGCGTTGAATGTTACACTGGAAATCTGCTGTCCGTAGTCGACGAAGCCAAAAAACGCCCCACCACCATTGATAGCGGACGGCATGTTAATTGTTTGCGTGACAGAACTGCCATCAACATACACGATGGTTTGTTGTGGAACTAAATTCGTTTGCAAACCATTAACGTAAAAGCCGAAAGCGTCCACTGGATTAACGAAGCTGAAACTCACGGATCCGCCTGTCACTAATTGAAAGAACTCCCCACCTGCCGTTGTATTGAAACCACACAAAGCGCCGCACCCAGAATTATTAGTAGTTGTGCCGCCAGAAATAGTCAGGTTGCTGGGCAGGGGAGATTCAAAGTCAACCACAGTCAGCGAACCCGTAACTGCTAGAAAACTAGCTGCCGCAGCACTGGAATTCACCATGTCCGCAAGCGAGCTTACACTGTTGTCACTCCCAAGATAGGTGACAGGAGCCGCGTAAGCAGAGACACTGCCCATTAGTATCGCCCCGATCAATAATATTTTCTTCATTTCTTTCCCTCTCCTTTTTTATTGGTTCAACTTATCAAATGCCCATTCTTTTGCGAAATGCAAGCATTCTCCTTTTTACTTTTAAGCAGCAACCTTGCCAGTTTCAGCTACCAGGCAATAATTGACCCAACATGCTTAAATTAATAAAGTTATACACTGGCACAATTTCCATATGAAATTGCCGGCAAGCAAATTCCTGAAATGCGGAATTTTTGTATCGAAATAACGGAATGCCAGCAAAATGTTTAAATTATTTCAATTTGTTGGGTTGCATTCCACTGTATGTTCAAGTTTCCACGATAGTTCATTCCGCTTAATTTCCCCTGGGTAAACCCCCGGCTTTGCCGGGGGACTCCCACAGTTTGACGGCTCCGGAAGTTTGCCTTACCCCTACCTGTAACACAACGACATCGGAAACAGAGGGACACCATACCAATTCACCCCCCCTTGACGACAACTATCCGCGGCCGTAGAATCGCCCCATGCCCAGAATTTGACCATCAGCTATAGTCCGCTCGTCAATTGAGCGCGAATCGTCAATGTTGAGCAACAGGTCGTTTCGGTCCAAAATTTTTGGGAAGGAGGGCGTGAGATGGAAGAAAAGATGCGAGTTATGACCGAAAAACCACTGAACGCTGAAACCCCGGTTGAATCCCTGCGTTCGTGGATCACTGCCAATGCCGTTTTCTTTGATCGAAACCAGGGAGAATTTCCCAGGGAACCCGTTTCGTTGCAAGAGTGGGTGCTGTTGGTTGACGGGGAGGTCGAAAAGCCCACCCAGCTCACCATGGACCAAATCCTTCGGATGCCCAAGGCTATCGTTGCCAACACCTTTGAATGCTCCGGCAATGGGCGCTCCCTGCTCCAAGAGAAGGCAAAGGGCAATCCGTGGACCATTGGAGGTGTTGGCAATGCGGTGTACGGGGGTGTCTGGCTCCGGGATGTATTGCAGATGGCCGGTTTGAAGAGCAACGGAAAACATGTCAGTTTCGAAGGGCACGATCAGCCGCTGGGCTCGGCAGGGATCAAGTTCATTCGAAGCATTCCCATTGAGAAGGCCATGTCGACCACGCTTCTCGCCTATGAGATGAACGGCGAGCCTTTGCCGTTGAAACACGGATATCCCCTGCGTGCGTTGGCGTTGGGCTGGACGGGAGCCAATTGCGTGAAGTGGCTCCGGAATATCCGGGTGCTGGAACGCCCCTACGAGGGATTCTTCATGGACAACGTCTACCGCACCTTCCAAAAGGAGCAGGATTCCAAGTCCGGCGAGGTTGTCACCAGGATTCAAATAAAGTCCTTCATTACCCAGCCGCTCCCAGGGGAAGAGCTGGGCATGGGCACGATTGTCATCCTCGGTACGGCCTATGCGGGAGAATTCGGGGTGGAGCGTATCGAGGTATCGGTGGACAACGGCAAGAGTTGGGCGAATGCCCAATTTATAGGCCCTCATGAAGAATTTGCCTGGCGCCAGTGGCAGTACATCTGGGAAGCCAAAGGGCAAGGGGATTTCAAGCTGATGTCCCGAGCGATCGATTCGCAGGGCAAGTCACAGCCAATGAGTGCGAACTGGAATGTTCTTGGGTACGGCAACAATGGTGTCGAGGAGCACGCAATCACCGTGCATGTAAGATAATCTGGGGCTGATTGACGGTGGCACCTGGCCAGTGGAGCTAAGCGGCGGTATCGCCCAACTATTCGTTTAACGCGGCTAAGCAGAAGCTAGGCCGCTTGGAATCAATTGATTATATTGGGGTCGCATAGAAGTTCGGCATCTGACGAAAGTCTACCACAAGCGGCGCATGAGTATTTCATGGCCGTTACTTTGTCATCGCAAACCTTGTCTGCGGAGATTCCGCAAAGGTTATCCTCGACCACATCAGTCGGATTGCAGAGGCTGTTCAAATCATCTGCTGTAACACCACAGTTTCGGCATGTATAAGTCATGGTATCCACCTGTTTCTGGAAAAATTATAATCAAAATTTTTTCGTAAAAATTATTGTGTTCTCAATAAGTACAGTTAAAGTTTAGCAATATTGTCGAATAGGCTGATCATCAAATAACTCGTAATTCCCGTCTAAAAAAGTAAGAGAGCAGGATAGCAATGTCAATGCTTGGTGCCAAGCCTGCCAAAATAACCATTGGAACATATTAAAAGCAAAGACGGGTAAGGCAAGTTGCATTGTTTTGATTACTGTATCAATAGTTTAATATTTTTATATTATTTTTAATATAAAACATGGATCGCATCATAGGAAAATGCAGGAAGTATATCAATACTTCTGTGATTATTCTGATCGCAGATTTCAATGGGTCCCAGGAAATCATTTTTGAAAAAAGGAATCCCGACATTCCTCAAGGCGATGAAATATGTTTCCCTGGCGGCAGGATCAATGAATTTATTGACAGAACTCCCGAGCAAGCTGCAATCAGAGAAGCTTGTGAAGAGCTTGGCCTCTCTCCGGACAAAATAGTAGTCCAAAGATATCTGGGAACACTTATCGCGACTTTAGGGGTGACAGTTGATGCATTTGTAGGCAAGGTCAAGATTGATTCTTGGGACGAAATCCGCCCTAATGTGGCTGAAGTTCAATCGGTCTTTAGCATTCCAATCGCATGGTTTCAGTCGCATGAGCCTGAGGAATATTACGTAAGACTTGAGGTGTATCCATCCGAACTGGACGACAACGGCCAGGTTAAATATTTATTGCCTGCAAGTGAACTCAGGCTTCCCGAGAGGTATCACAAATCGTGGAGCGGAGGAAAACTGCCAATATATGTTTACAAAACCGATCACGGCATAATCTGGGGAATAACTGCTGAAATAGCGAGAGAGTTTGTAAAGAATTTTGAGACCGAATGAAATAAATGAGATTCAGTGACCGCCGTAAAAGTCAACGATTCTATGTCAAAAGTTGACCCGTGAATCGAGAAAACCACGTGTAGGCACCTCCTCGCGGTGATCTTCGCTCAAAGTTCAAGCTCCAAATCAAGGGTTACGTGGAAAGAACATTGGAGAATATCGGCCTCTTGGAAACAAGCGGAAAGGACCGGGTCTGTCTTCGCGACGAACGGAGCGGCCGCTGGCTGCTCTTTGCCCGGCCGCATCGGGTGATTGTCACCAGCAGGCCGGACGAGGTGGTGGACTGTCTGGCCGAGGTCGAGCGCCTGGTGGCGAGCAAAGGCTGGGCGGCCGCCGGGTTTGTCGGCTACGAGGCGGCCCCGGCCTTCGATGCCGCGCTGGCGGTGCAGCCGGATGCCGGTTTCCCGCTGCTGTGGTTCGGCCTCTATCCGGAGCCTGCTCCCATCAGCCTGCCGCCACCGGTCGCGCCGCTCCCCGACCTAAACTGGCGGGCCACGGTCGACGAGACCGCCTTTTGCCGGGCCATCGCCCGCGTCCAGGCCTACATCGCTGCCGGCGACACCTACCAGGTCAACTATACCTACCGCCTTCGCGCCCCTTTTACCGGCGATCCCTGGGAGTTGTTCGCGGGGCTGGCCGCCGGCCATGAGCCGCCCTACGGCGGTTATCTTGCGACCTCGGACTGGGCCATCCTGTCGTTGTCGCCGGAACTTTTTTTCCGCCGCCAGGGGACAATGATCGAGTCGATCCCGATGAAGGGCACCATCGGCCGGGGCCTGACCGTGGCCGAGGACGCGCTCCAGGGCCAGCGGTTGTCTGCCAGCGGCAAGGATCGAGCCGAGAACGTGATGATCGTCGACATGGTCCGCAACGACCTCACCCGGATCGCCCGGCCCGGAACGGTGCGGGTGGAGGAACTGTTTGCGGTGCAGCGCTATCCGACCCTGTGGCAGATGATCTCCACGGTGGCGGCCGACTCCGACGCCTCCCTGGCCGACACCTTCGCCGCCCTCTTTCCTCCAGCCTCGATCACCGGCGCGCCCAAGGCCCGCACCATGGCCGTTATCAAGGAGCTGGAGACCGCGCCCCGGCGGATCTACACCGGCACCCTCGGCTTTGTCCTCCCCGATGGCCGGGCCCAGTTCAACGTCGCCATCCGCACCCTGTTGCTCGACCGGCAACGCGGCCTGGCCGAATACGGGGTGGGCGGCGGCATCACCACCGACTCCACCGCCGCCGGCGAGTGGGAGGAGACCCGGATCAAGAGCCTGATCTGCCGGAGCCGGTTCCCGGAATTTTCCCTGCTCGAAACCCTGCTCTGGACCCCGGAGGCGGGTTTTCTTTATCTTGCCGAGCATCTGCGCCGTTTGCTCGGGTCGGCAGGATATTTCGCCTACTCGTGCACCGAGGCCCAGGTGCGGCAGACCCTGGAGGCGGCGGTGGCCGGGTTCGGCGACGTGCCGCAACGGGTGCGGCTGCTGCTCGACCGGCAGGGACGGCTGCGGGTCGAATCGAGGCCCCATGTCCCGGCCGACACCAGCCAGCCGGTGCGGGTGGCCCTGGCGCCGGAGCCCATCGACGAGCGGGATGTCTTCCTCTATCACAAAACCACCCGCCGCCAGGTCTACGAGCGGCTGCGCGTTGCCTGTGGCCCGGAGGTGGACGATGTCCTCCTCTACAACCGCCACGGCGAGATCACCGAGACCACCATCGCCAATATCGTGGCGACCATCGACGGCCGCGAAGTGACGCCGCCGGTGCGCTGCGGCCTGCTGGCCGGCACCTGCCGGGAACATCTCCTGGCCAGCGGCCAGGTGACCGAGCGGGTGCTCACCGTCGAGGAGATCCGCAACCTCGACACCTTCACCCTGATCAACTCGGTCCGAGGCCAGTATCCCGCCCGGCTGGTCTCTCCTGGTTGATCGTCGCTGTTGTTCCGCCACATCGGCTATTCTGTTTGACCCATTCAATATTAATCACTATGATTAACTAAATAACAAATTGCATCAGGGAGAAACGGTCACTCCAGCCGATCGGTAAGATCGACGTCAAGGGTGCCGATTCCGACGAGATCAAGTTCCAATAGAGGAGATGCAACATGGCACAGACTGGAACCAAAGTGCTGACCGCACATGTACCACTTCCGTTGGCTGAGAAGGTTGATCTGATGGCCCAACGGCTGGAACGCTCGCGCGGCTGGATTATGAAGCAGGCGCTATCGGCTTGGCTTGAGCAGGAAGAAGAGCGCGAACGGCTGACCCGTGAAGCCCTTGCCGACGTGGATGCCGGCCGTGTCATCGACCACCAGGCCGTGCAGGCATGGGCCGATAGCCTGAATACCAATGAACCGCTGCCGGTGCCGCGCTGATGGAGTTGAAGTGGACCAGTAAAGCGCTTTCCGATTTAGCGCGTCTGTACGAATTCCTGGCCCCGGTGAACAAGCCGGCTGCGGCGCGAACAGTCCAGGCGCTGACCAAAGCCCCGAGCATCCTCCTGACCAATCCGTCCATCGGCGAACAACTCTTCGAGTTCGAGCCGCGTGAGGTCAGGCGGCTGCTCGTCGGGCAGTACGAGATGCGCTACGAGATTCAGGAATCGACCATCTATATGCTGCGACTGTGGCACACCAGGGAAAATCGTTGATTTAACCGGTTTAGCATACGATTTTTTTCGGTTTCGTGAGCTGACTCCTCGTTCGCCATCGCTTTGGGGTCTTTTCCTCAACGGTGGGTAAAAAAATCGCCAAAACCGCATTTTCCGCTTCAAATCTTGCCCGTTTCAGGGTAGGGTCCCGGTTCTTTTTGCGCACCGCTCAATTCCGGCAACCATCCCGGCGTATCCACAGGCCACGATATTCTTGTCCCCTCGTGGCCGTCTTTTTTCTACAGGAAGTGAACCCATGCTCCAAGCCACCAACATCGCGCTCTCCTATGGCAAGCGCGTCATCTTCAAAGACGTCAATATCAAGTTCACCCACGGCAACTGCTATGGCCTCATCGGGGCCAACGGCGCCGGCAAGTCGACCTTTCTCCGCATCCTCGCCGGCCAGAAGGAGCCGGACAAGGGCGAGGTCTCCATCGATCCCAAGGAGCGGATCGCCGTGCTCCAGCAGGACCAGTTCGTCTACGACGAGGAAACCGTGCTCAACACCGTCATCCGCGGGCACAAGCGGCTCTACGATGTCATGCAGGAGCGCGAGGCCCTCTACGCCCAGGCGGAACTCTCCGAGGCCGACGGCATGCGCTGCGGCGATTTGGAGGTCGAGTTCGGCGAGATGAACGGCTACGAGGCCGAGTCCGAGGCCTACGTGCTCCTCAGTGGCCTGGGCATTTCCGAGGAGATGGGCAGCCTCAGGATGAAGGAGCTGGACGGCGGCGACAAGGTGCGGGTGCTGCTGGCTCAGGCCCTGTTCGGCAACCCGGATATCCTCCTGCTGGACGAGCCGACCAACAACCTCGACGTCAAGTCCATCGCCTGGCTGGAGGAGTTCCTCATCCGCTTTGCCAACACGGTCATCATCGTCTCCCATGACCGCCATTTCCTCAACCAGGTCTGTACCCACATGGCGGACATCGATTTCGGTCAGATCCGGGTCTATGTCGGCAACTACGATTTCTGGTATCAGGCCAGCCAGCTGACCCTCCAGCAGAAGCAGCAGGAGAACAAGAAAGCTGCGGCCAAAGTGGCGGAATTGAAGGAATTCATCCAGCGGTTCTCCTCCAATGCCTCCAAGGCCAAGCAGGCCACCTCGCGCAAGAAGCTGCTCGACAAGATCACCATCGAGGAGATGCCGGTTTCCTCGCGCAAATACCCCTGGATCGTCTTCAAACCGGAGCGGCCCTGCGGCAATGTCATTTTGGAGGTCGATGGCCTCTGCAAGACCGTCGAGGGGGTGGAGGTGCTGAAGGATCTCACCTTTTCGGTCAACAAGGGCGAGAAAATCGCCTTTGCCGGCACCTATAGCCTGGCCAAGACCACCCTGTTTCAGATTTTGATGGGGGAACTTACGCCGGACGCGGGCAGCTTCCGCTGGGGCCAGACCATCACCACCGCCTATTTTCCCAAGGAAAACAGCGGTTTTTTCAGCGACAACCTGACCCTGCTCGAGTGGTTCCGTCAGTTCATCCCGCCCAGCGAGGGCGAGAGTTTTTCCCGCGGCTTTCTCGGGCGGATGCTTTTTTCCGGCGACGAGGTGACGAAGAAGACCAACGTGCTCTCCGGTGGAGAAAAGGTGCGTTGCCTGCTGGCGCGGATGATGTTGACCGGGGCCAATGTGCTGATCTTGGATGAGCCGACCAACCATCTGGACCTCGAATCGATCACCTCGCTCAACAACGGCCTGATCGCCTATCCCGAGGTGCTCCTCTTTGCCTCCCACGACCACGAGTGCGTGGCCACGGTGGCCAACCGGATCATCGAGATCGGCCACAAGGGCTGGATCGACAAGATGATCAATTTCGACGACTATCTGGCCGACGAAGCCCTGGCTGCCCAGCGCGAGGCGATCTACCACCAGGAAAAACGCCGGTAGAGAGGTGTGGCGATGTTCGTTTGGGGCACGAATTGTTGTCGTATAAAGGCAAAAGTTTAAATCAGATAAGGCTTGATCGGTTCCCACGCTCCGGCGTCTCGCCATCCGGACGCGGGAGCGTCCAAGGCTTGCGTTTCAACGCTGGAGCGTTGGAACGATCGCACGATCACATCACGGTTCCCTTTTGATTTGCCTCGGAGGAGCCCGGCCCTCCGGGCGAAACAATATTACCGGCTGGCCGTGGCCAGTTTCAGGGCCAACCCGGCGAAGACGGCGCCGGCGGTCCGGTTGAGCAGGATCTGCGCCCGCTCGGAGCGGCGCAGCCATTGGCCCAGCGTTCCGGCCAGGAGGCTGATGGCGCCAAAGACGAGGATGGTGGCGAGGATGAAGATGGCGCCGAGTGCGACCAATTGCAGGGACAGCGATCCCTTGGCCGGATCGGTGAACTGCGGCAGGAAGGCGAGAAAGAAGAGGGAGACCTTGGGGTTGGTCACGTTCATGACGATGCCGCGCAGATAAAACCGCCCCAGGCTGATTTCTGGGGCAGCCGCGCTGTCCAGCCTGCTCGCCCCGGCCCGGAAGGCCCCCCAGGCGAGATAGAGCAGATAGGCTGCGCCCGCGAACTTGAGCAGGTTGAAGGCCAGGGCCGAGGCCTGGAAGATGGCGGCCACACCCAGGACCACGGCCCCGGTGTGGACGATGAGGCCGGTGCACAGACCCAGCGTCACCACGATCCCCACCAACCGACCCTTGATCGCCGACTGGGTGAGCACGAAGAGGTTGTCCGGCCCCGGCGCCAGGGCAAGAAGAAGGGAAGCGGAGGCGAACAGGGCGAGGGTGTGCGGATCGAACATGGCAGTATGATTAGAAAAAAATGATAAAAATGGCGGCAATGCCATGCCGGTCAGCCCAGCAGTTCCTTGACCTTCGCCGCCAGCGTCTTGCCCAGCTTGTGGTGCTCCTCGCCTTCCCAGTGAATCCCGTCCAGCGGGCTGGAAACGATCACCGTGGCCGTGTCCAGGTAGGCGCAGCCCAACTCCTTGGCCACCCGTTCATAGTGGCCGGCAAATTTTTGCGATTTGCCCTCGGCGTCCTCGAACATCTCGGCATATCCCGTGAGGACTGCGAGCGGCGGCGGCGCCAGGAGCAACACCTGCGGACTCCGGCCTCCCCTTCCGGACAGACTCGTCTGCACCACCCGAACCAGCACGCCCGCCCCTTGCGCGATATCGAACGCGGAAAGGCTGAAACGCTTTTTCAGATCGTTGGTCCCCAAGAGAATAATGACCAGATCCAGCGGCCGATGCGATTCCAGGCAGGGGATCAGGTAGTCGCGCCCGTTCTTGTACCCTTCGATGGGATCGTCCCACACGGTTGTCCGACCGCCCAGCCCCTCTTCGATCACCTCGTACCCGGGTCCCAGCGTTTGCCCCAACACCCGGGGCCAGCGCGTGGCCTCGTCAAAACGCTCATACGTGACGGGGTTGCAGCCCCAGGTATTGGAATCGCCATAACAGAGAATGCGTTTCATCTCGGATAAACTCCTACAGGCTTGCTCGACAATGGAGCTTGATGCAAAATAAACGGTTACAGGTTCCGTCATCTCGACCGGAGAAATCTCATCGTCTTGGAGCCCGAGATTTCTCGCTCTCGCTCGAAATATGACGATATAAATTATTTCATCCTCACGAGATGCGAGTGGGACGCAGGGTGTGATTTTGTCATTTTGCAAGAGGCTCTAGCACCAGACAACGATCTTCATCTTCAACGTTCCTGGTCCGGATTTTCCGGGCAGATCCCAATCGTCCCACAGAGTCTGAGCTGCAATGAAATCTATTCCGTGTTTCTGCGGGTGGCTGCAAGCAGAAAATTACGAAACAGCGTTGAGATTTTCGTCGCTGTGCTCCTCGAAAAGACAGCGACCGAGAGCGGCGGGCGATTGTGGCAGGATGTTCCCCGCATCTCGCCAGCCGACGCCGCGCACCCGATCTGGTGAAAGTTACGCCGCGTTTCCCCTGTTGTGCTTTTGACATTCTTTGATCGGGTCCGGTCTTCAGTGCAACAAAAACGCAAAAAGATGCTTAATTTCATCATTATCAATTAACTGATCCGGCAACATTCAAACTCCCCCATGTGCGAACCAGGAGGGACGTTATGCCTTCAGACGATCTGTACGACTTGGTCATTATTGGCGGCGGTCCCGGCGGCTTTACGGCCGGCATCTATGCCAAACGGGCGGTCCTGAAAACCGTATTGATAGAAAAAGGGGCCATCGGCGGTCAGATGACCCTGAGCGAGATGGTGGAGAACTGGCCGGGCATAGAACGTATTCCGGGCATGGAACTGTCGGAACGTTTCCTTGCCCATGCCCGATCCTACGGCCTGGAGGTGATCTCCCAGGAGGTGATTGCCGTTGAACCGGGACTGGACCACCATACCGTGCGCCTGGCCGACAATCGCATCATCCCCACCCATGCGGTCATTCTCGCTACCGGTGGCAGCCCGCGCAAGCTCGATATTCCCGGAGAAAAAGAATACTACGGCAAGGGCGTCTCCTACTGTGCGGTTTGTGACGGTTTTTTCTTTCGCAACAAAACCGTGGTTGTGGTCGGCGGCGGCGACAGCGCCACCGAGGAGGCGCTCTACCTGGCCAAACTGGCGAACAAGGTCTACCTGGTTCACCGCCGTGATACCTTGCGGGCCGGGATGATTCTCCAGGAACGGGTCAGGGAGCAGAAAAAGATTGAGATCATCTGGAACACAGCGGTCAAATCCATTGAGGCGGACAGCCGGGGCGTGAACGGTGTGGTGCTTGAACACCTCTTGACCGGCGAACAGCGGACGTTGCCCACGGACGGCATCTTTATCTTTATCGGCTTTACCCCCAACAACCAATTGGTCCCCGCAGGCTCCAGGATGGATTCGAACGGCTACGTCATCACCGATGAAACCTGTGAAACCAATATTCCCGGTATTTTTGTGGTGGGCGATCTTCGCCATAAATTCGGCAAACAGATCGTGATCGCCGCGGGTGAAGGGGCCACTGCCGCCCTGGCCGTGGCTCATTTCGTGGACCGCAAGAAAGGGGAACGTTAATCGAGGTGGGGCCGCAATAGTGACATCGTCACTTGGTCAGGCGGCTCTGACGCGGTCAAATACAAGCAGATGTTTTTCTAAGCTGCTTGCTTCCGACCCTCTTCGTTCATGCCGGCTTGCCGCCATGGGGCTGGCCGGCGTAGAGTCGGCCGTTGTGGGTGGCGAGAAAGGCGTCGAGGTCGATATCTTCCTGCTTGAGGAAGCCCTGGCCCGGGAGGATGCCGCTGCGCACCAGTTCCACCACGGCGCAGATCGAGGCAGCGGTGGTCCAGGCGATGGTCCGCCTCGTTTCCCGGCACAGTTGCTTCGGCGAGTAGACCCGGACAAATTCTTCCCGCGACAGGTCCCCCCCCATCCAGCCCTCGACCGAGGCGTGGATATAGACCACATCCTCGCTCACCGGCGGTTTGGCGTTGACCAGAATCCGGCCGGCGATGGCCCGGTCTTCCCGCATCAGCAGCTCATGGAGGAAGAAGTTCATCAGGGCGGCATGGCCCGGATAGCGGATCGATTTGTAGTCGAGATTCTCCACCAGGCCGTCGAAGGTCTCGCACATGGTCCCCAGGCCGCCCGAGGTGGTGAAGGCCTCGAGCTGGAGGCCGTAGATAACGATCTTTTCCAGCCATTCCAGGGGGGAGACCCATTTCCGCACCCCGTCCTCGATGACCTCGCAGTCGTTGAGGTACTCGTTGACCACGCCCTCGGGCGACCAGTTGAAGGCGTAGCCGAGCAGCCCGGTGGGGTGCTTGGGCAGGGCGCCGACCCGCAGCTTGATGCTTCTGACCCGCTCGAATTTTCTCGCCAGCGAGGCCCCGACAATGGCGATGAAGCCGGGGGCGAGCCCGCATTGCGGCGCCATGACCGCCGGCGCGGTCAGGCTGAGCTGCCTGATTGCGGCGGTGGTGCGCACATCCTCGGTCAGGTCGAAGTAATGGGCCCCGCACTCGGCGGCCACTCGCGCCACCCCGAGGTTGAAATGGTACGGCAGGCAGGAGACCACCGCGTCGTGGCCGCGCAGGGCCTTTGTCAGTTCGGCCGCGTTCGCGATGTCGATCTCCCGCACCGGGAAGGGGAAGGTGCCGATGACGTTCAAGGCGGCTGCCTCCACCGTGAACCCCGTTTCATGGAGGAGAAGGGCGACCAGATGGCCGATCTTGCCCAGGCCGAGGACCAGGATGGAGTCGAGAGGCTTGTTCATGGAATTCCTCCGATTGATGAGCGATGAGGTGGTGCAATTTTAAGGATGATACTACTGAGACGTCACCTGTGATTGATCGTGCCAACGCTCCAGCGTTGACACGCAAGCCGTCGACGCTCCTGCGTCCGTAGGACGAGACGCTGGAGCGTCTCTTGACCTGTTCCCACGCTGGAGCATGGGAACTATCGTACCGCATGAGCCTCAGGGGTAGTGTGCAAAAATTTTTCACGATTTCATTGCCGTTTCACGGGGTGTCCCCATAGTAGGTGTATAACCATGAGGAGAAGGATTTTCACGATGTGGTGAGTGGAATTGTCCTTTCGGACGCCGATAAACCGCATTGTCCCCCCACTTGAGGAGCGAACCATGGATATGGCCACCGAGTTGACCGACTACATGCAATTCCAGGATCTGCTGGACGACCAGGAGAAACTGGTGCGGCAAACCGCCCGCGCCTTTGTCAACGAGCAGGTGCTGCCGATCATCGACCGCCATGCCCAGGAAGAGACCTTCCCGGCGCACCTGGTGCCGCTCATGGCCCGGTTGGGCTTTTTCGGCCCGACCTTGCCCGAGGAGTACGGCGGCGCCGGGCTTTCCCAGGTCGCTTACGGGCTGTTGATGTACGAGCTGGAGCGCGGCGACTCCGCCCTGCGCAGCCTGGCCTCGGTCCAGGGAGCCCTGGCCATGTATCCGATCTTCGCCTACGGCAGCGAGGCCCAGAAGCACCACTGGCTGCGGCGACTGGCCAGGGGCGAGGCCATCGGCTGCTTCGGCCTGACCGAACCCGAATTCGGCTCCAACCCGGCCGGGATGCGGACCGTGGCCGTCCGCGAACCGGGCGGCAAGTGGCGCCTGAACGGCAGCAAACTGTGGATCACCAACGGTTCGATCGCCGATGTCGCGGTGATCTGGGCTCGGACCGACGAGGGCATCCGCGGCTTTCTCGTCGAGCGGGGGACGCCCGGCTTTTCCGCCACGCCGATCAAGGGCAAGTGGAGCCTGCGGGCCTCGGTCACCGCCGGGCTGTTCCTCGACAACGTGGTGGTGGATGAGGAGCAGAGCCTGCTCGCCGGGGTAGTCGGCCTCAAGGGACCCTTCGGCTGCCTCAACCAGGCCCGCTACGGCATCGCCTGGGGGGCGCTGGGGGCCGCCGATCATTGCTACCAGACTGCGTTGACCTATGCCCTGAACCGGGTCCAATTCGACCGGCCGATCGCCGGCTTCCAGTTGCAGCAGGAGAAACTGGCGGAGATGGTCACCGAACTGACCAAGGGCCAGTTGCTGGCGCTGCACCTGGGGCGGCTCAAGGAGCAGGGCAAGGCGACCCCGGCCCGGATTTCCATGGCCAAGCGCAACAACGTCCAAGCGGCGCTGACCATCTGCCGCACCGCCCGGGCCATGCTCGGCGCCAACGGCATCACCGGCGCCTACCCGATCATGCGCCACGCGGCCAACCTGGAGTCGGTCTCCACCTACGAAGGCACCCACGACATGCACACCCTGATCGTCGGCGAAGCGGTGACCGGAATCGCCGCCTATCGCGGTTAGGCGATCAGCCTACAGCTCGAAGCGGATGCCCTGGGCCAGGGGCAGGGCGGTGCCGTAGTTGATGGTGTTGGTCTGTCGCCGCATGTAGCCCTTCCAGGCGTCCGAACCCGATTCCCGGCCGCCGCCGGTCTCCTTTTCGCCGCCGAAGGCCCCGCCGATTTCCGCCCCGGAGGTGCCGATATTGACATTGGCGATGCCGCAATCCGAGCCGGCTGTGGAGAGAAAAAGCTCGGCCTCGCGCAGGTTGTCGGTGAAGATCGAGGAGGACAACCCCTGGCGAACGTCGTTGTGGAGGGCGATGGCGTTGTCGACCGCGCCCGAATATTTGATCAGATAGAGGATCGGGGCAAAGGTCTCCTCCTGGACAATCGGCAAATTGTTTTCGGCCAGGGCCAGCACCGGCTCGACGTAGCAGCCGGACTCGAACCCCGGACCGTCGAGGACCCGGCCGCCGCAGAGGATGGTGCCCCCCTGGTGTTGCAGGGTTTGCAGGGCTTCGCGATAGACGGCCACCGCCGGGCAATCGATCAGCGGCCCGACATGGTTGGTTTCGTCCAGCGGCGAGCCGATCCGGAGCGAGCCGTAGGCTGTGCGCAGGGCCTCGGTCACCTGGTCGAAGATCGACTCGTGCACGATCAGCCGCCGCACCGTGGTGCAGCGCTGGCCGGCGGTGCCGACGGCGGCAAAGACGATCGCCGGGATGGCCAGGGCGAGGTTGGCCTGCGGGGTGAGGATGATGGCGTTGTTGCCGCCCAGCTCCAAAATGGTCCGGCCCAGCCGGCCGGCGACAATGGCGGCGGCGCGGCGGCCCACGGCGGTGGAGCCGGTGAGCGACACCAGCGGGATGTCCCGGTCGTGGAGCAGCAGTTCGCCGATGGTGGCGCCGCTGCCGATGACCAGGGTGAACAGCCCCTCGGGCAGGTGGTTGGCCGCGATCACTTCGGCCAGGATATGCTGGAGGGCGATGGCGGTGAGCGGCGTCTTCGAGGAGGGTTTCCACAGGCAGGTGTCGCCGCAGACCGCGGCCAGCATGGCGTTCCAGGCCCAGACCGCCACCGGGAAGTTGAAGGCGGTGACGATCCCCACCACCCCGAGGGGATGATATTGCTCATAGAGGCGGTGATCCGGCCGCTCCGAGGTCATGGTGCGGCCGTAGAGCTGGCGCGACTGGCCCACGGCGAAGTCGCAGATATCGATCATCTCCTGGACCTCGCCCAACCCTTCCTGGAGCGATTTGCCCATTTCCCAGGAAACCAGGGTGCCAAGCGGCGTCTTTTTCGCCCGCAGGGCCTCGCCGATCTGGCGGACGATTTCTCCCCGCTTGGGCGGTGGCACGGTGCGCCAGTGGGCAAAGGCCTGCTTGGCGGCAATCACGCAATCCCGGTAATCCGCCTCCGAGGCAAGGTAGACCGAGGCCAGCCGGCGGCCATCGACCGGCGAGAGCACCGCCAGTTCGCCGTTCTCCCTGCTGCCGTTCCAGTGGCGTCCCGTCGAGGCCCCCTGGTTCTTCTCCTGGATACCCAGCGTGGCAAGAATCTCCATTGTTCCTCCTTCCGTGGTAAAACCGGTGACGTGCGGAAGTGCTGTGAAACGGGCAAAACCAAGGCCAGCGGTCGGGAACCGAAGCTGCCATGGTCTTGTAAAAATTTATCGCACCCCCTGCTGAAGTCAACGGTCTTTCTCGCCCAGGCACCAATCATCCAAGAGAATTCTTTCACGAGGTTTTTGAAAGCAAACGACGCCCCGTTTCTTCGCTGTATTTGACTGATTCTCTTTTGATCCTTATAAAAAAAGAAAGAGAAGGGCATCCCGATCTTGTGCGGCATCGCCGGTTGCTGCCCCGGCCGAAGGAGGGCAGGGCGCGGACGATTTCGGCCACGGGGTGGTTCGTTTGATCCGAGGGGAGAAAACGGGAGGTGCCGATGAACCGGCGGGGATTTCTGTTGTTTCTGATCGGTCTGGTCCTGGCGAGCCGGGAGAGCAGGGCCGGTCGGGGAGAGGAGGAGGCAATGCGAACGGCACGACAGCGAATGGTCAAGGAGATCGAGCGGGACGTGACATCGACCTCCTCCTATATCGGCCGGGGCCAGCTCGGCGAGGAAGTGATGCGGGTCATGGCCGAGGTGCCCCGGCACGAGTTCGTGCCGCCGGGAGAACGGGATGCCGCCTATATCAACGCGCCGCTGCCGATCGGCTACGGCCAGACTATCTCCCAGCCCTACATCGTGGCCCTGATGACCGATCTGCTGGCTGTCTCCAGGGAGGCCAAGGTGCTGGAGGTGGGTGCCGGCTCGGGCTACCAGGCCGCCATCCTCTCGCATCTGGTCAGGGAGGTCCACTCGATCGAAATCATCCCGGAACTGGCGCGGGCCTGCCGCGAGCGGATCCAACGCCTCGGCTATACCAACATCACCATCCACGAAGGTGACGGCTATTACGGCCTGGAGAGCGAGGCCCCGTTCGACGCCATTGTGGTCACCGCCGCCGCCTCCTACATCCCGCCGCCGCTGGTGCACCAGTTGAAGCCGGGTGGACGGCTGGTGATTCCGGTGGGCACGCCCTTTGCCGTGCAGCATCTGATGCTGGTCGAAAAGAACCTCGAGGGGAAGATCTCGATGCGCCAGGTGCTGCCGGTCCAGTTCGTGCCGCTGACCGGCCAGCGGGAGCAAACGGTCCATTGATGCCAGGGGAGCGCCGCATCCTGCTGGCGGTGGCGCTGATCTCCGGTGCCTCGCTCGGTTACGAGCTGCTGCTCCTGCGGTTTTTTTCGATCATGTACTGGGATCATTTCGCCCACCTGATCATCAGCATGGCCCTGCTGGGATTCGGCGTCTCGGGCACGGTCCTGGCCCTGAGCCAACATCGCCTGCTGCCGTTCTTTCCCCGCTCGTTTTTCCTGAGCGCGCTGCTCTTTGCCTGCACCCTGCCGCTCGCCACCGCGCTGGCCGGCCGGCTTGGCTTCAACCCGCCCGAGGTAATCTGGCAGGGCGGCCAACTGGCGCGCCTGGCCATGGTCTTCATCGTCGCCACCGTGCCCTTTCTCTGCGCCGGCCTCTGCATCGGCCTGACCATGCGCTGGTGGACCGGGGCGGTGGCGCGGATCTACCGGGCCGACCTGTGCGGGGCCGCCGGTGGGGCTTTGCTGCTGCTGGGGCTGCTGCATGTCCTGCCCCCGCAGGACGCGGTCCGGGTCCTGGCCCTGATCGGTCTGGCCGCCGGGCTGCTCATCGGCGGCGACCGCGGTAACAGAAGGCAACGGTTCGGGCTGGTTGCCGTAACCGGCCTGATGATCGGAGGGTGGCCGGGCCAATGGCTGGCGCCGGCCATGTCGCCGTACAAGGGGCTGGCCCAGGCGCTGCTCGTCCCCGGGGTCCGGATCGCGGCGGAGAAACGCTCGCCCACCGGCGAATTCACTGCCTTGACCTCGGCCGGCGTGCCCTTTCGGTACGCGCCGGGATTGAGCCTGCTGGCGCCGGTCGGCCCACCCGAGCAGGTGGCCCTCTTCCGCGACGGCCATGCCGCCGGCGTCATCCTGCGCGGCGCCGACGGCCCAGGGGCCCTGGACTTTCTGCGCTGGACCCCGATGGCCTTGCCCTATGTGCTGGTGGAGCGGCCGCGCGTCCTGGTGGTGGGGGCGGGCGGCGGGGGCGATGTCGGGCACGCCCTGATCGAGGGCGCGATCCGGGTGGATGCGGTCGAGCCCCATCGCGAACTCACCGACCTGGTGGCCGATGGTTTGGGCACCTTCTCCGGCGGCCTTTTCGGACGCGACAAGGTGCGGCTGCACCACGGCGATATTCGGGGGTTTCTGGCCGGGACGCAGGCGGTCTACGATCTCATCCAGATCTCGCCGTTCGGCTCGGCCACGCCGCCGGCCGTGGGCGGCCATGCCTTGGAAGCGGCCACCCTGTACACGGTCGAGGGGGTGCATCTCGCCCTGTCCCGGCTTTCCCCGTCCGGCCTGCTGGCCGTTACGGTGCCGCTCGAACTGCCGCCTCGCGGCGCGGTCAAAATGACGGCGACCCTTGCCGCAGCCCTGAAACGGCTCGATCGCGACATCGAGCCTTCCCGCCATGTCGCCATGGTTCGCGCCTGGAACACGGTCACCCTCGTTGCCGCCCGGTCGCCGCTCTCCGCCGCCCAACTGGACGCGGTCCGGGAATTTTGCCGCTCGCGGGCCCTTGACCTCGACTGGCTGCCGGACATCGACCCGTCCGAGGTCAACCGGACCAATGTCCTCGATCGGCCCTATCTCTACGAAGCCGCCCGGGCAATCTGGCAGGGGCAGCCGTACCGGCAGCTCGACTCCTTCGACCTGGCCCCGGCCACCGACGACCGGCCCTGGTTCAACCATTTCTTCCGCTGGTCCTCCTTTGCCTCGCTGTGGGCCCAGCGGGCCGCCGGCACCGCCGCCCTGCTCGAATGGGAGTATCTGCTGCTGTGGATGTCCCTGGCCGTGGCCCTGGGCATCAGCCTGATCGCCATCGTCTGGCCGCTGCGGCCGTTTGCCCGCGCCCGGCTCCACAGCGATCACGGGGCGGAAGGGCAACCGGTCCGGGCGCTCTACCGGGCGCTCTACTTTGCCGCCCTGGGCCTGGCCTTCTTCTTTCTCGAAATCGCCTTCATGCAGCAGTTTGTTTTGTTTCTGAGTCACCCGATGACCGCCATGGCGGTGATTATTCCCTCCTTCCTCTTGTTTGCCGGCTGCGGCAGCGGCTCTGCCCAGCATCTGGCCGGGTGGGCGGGATCGTTTCCCCGGGCCTGGCTGCGGGACCGTCCCGTGGCAATAGCCACCGGCGTCCTGGTCGGCGTCGCGGCCGTGTATCTGGGGCTGCTGCCCCTGGTCTTTCAGGCCGGCGCGGCCTGGCCCGCTAGCCTGCGCGTCGCCATCAGCATCCTGCTGATCGGCGGGCTGGCCTTCTGGATGGGGATGCCGTTTCCGCTCGGCCTGATGCGCCTGGGACACAGCCGCCCCGACTTCGTCCCCCTGGCCTGGGGCGTGAACGGCCTGTTTTCGGTGCTCAGCGCCATCGCGGCCACCATCCTCGCCCTGCACGGTGGCTTCCGGGTAGTGGTGGTCGCGGCGATGGGGCTCTATCTGCTGGCCGCCACCCTCGAACGCCGTCTCTGACCGGAGATTGATCCGGGTGACGCCTGGAATACCATCATCTGAAGGGAACAAACGAACATGCTCATGAAGATCGCCCTCTCCGCCTTGATCGGCTATCTCGCTCTCTGCGCCGTGGTGTTTCTGTCCCAGCGGCACCTGCTCTATCTGCCCGACACCAGCGGGCTGTCGCCGGAACGGGCCAGCGAGCGCGGCTTGCGGGCCTGGCCGTCGGGCGATCGTTTCCTGGGGTTCGTCGGCAAGCAGGAACCGGCCGATCCCCAAGGCACGGTCATCGTCTTGCATGGCAATGCCGGCGCGGCCCATGATCGCGCCTTCTATGTCCATGCGCTGGCCTGGCACCGTTTCCGCGTCATCCTGGCGGAATACCCCGGCTATGGCGGCCGGGCCGGTACCCCCAGCGAGGAAACCCTGGTGCGGGATGCGCTGGCCACCATCCGGCTCGCGCATCAACTGTATGGCGAACCGCTGTTTCTGTGGGGGGAGTCACTGGGATGCGGGGTCGCGGCCGCCGCTCTCAGCCAGACCGACGTGCCGGTCGAGGGGGTGGTGTTGTTTCTGCCCTGGGATTCGCTGCCCGAGGTGGCCCAGACCCATTACTGGTATCTGCCGGCCCGCTGGCTGGTGCTGGATCGATACGACAGTGTCGAGAATCTGCGGGAATTTGGCGGCAAGGTTGCCGTGGTCCTCGCCGGAGCGGATGAGGTGATTCCGGTCCGGCACGGCAAGCGGCTCTACGATGCCCTCACCATGCCAAAAAAGCTGTGGCTGTTCGAAGGCGCCCGCCACAACGAGATGCCGCTGGCCCCGGATCTGTCGTGGTGGCGGGAGGTGACGGAATTTATCACCCGGTGAGCCCGGGGAAGGGCGTCACCATAGCTCGGAGCGGTCGCGCAGGTGCTCGTGGATCTCGGCGAAACGGTCCTTGACCCGGACGAAGCTCTCCACCAGCATCGGGTCGAACTGCTTGCCGCTTTCGGCGATGATCACCCCCTCGGTATGCTCCCTTGGCATGGGGTCCTTGTACGGCTGGCGGGAGCGCAGGAAATTGTAGGTGTCGGCCAGGGCCATGATCCGGGCGGCCAGGGGAATCGCCTCTGCCCGCAACCCGTGCGGATAGCCGTCGCCGTCCCAGCGCTCGTGATGGCTGACCGCTATTTCATGGGCCAGGAGCAGGTAGGGCGAGCCGGTTTCCCGGTAGAGGTTGTGGAGGATGGCGCCGCCGGCAGCGGCGTGTTCGCGCACCAACCGCATCTCCTGGGCGGTCAAGCGGCCGCGTTTGTTGAGCAGGCTGTCGGGCACGTTCATCATGCCGATGTCGTGGAGCACGCCGGCCGTGACCATATCTTCCACCATCTGTTTGTTGAGGCCCAACTGCGGCTGGTGCCGGCGCAGATCGTCGGCCAGGAGATGGCAGTACCGTTTCACCCGCTGGACATGGGTGGACTCTTCCCCGGCCCGGACCGCGGCCAGTTCCGCCAGGCCGCCCACCAGCGTGTAGTGATCCTCCAGGCGCAACAGCCGGTTGGCCCCTTGCAGGCGCAGGTCAAGCTCTTCCCGCAGCACCGGCTTGGTGACAAAGTCGTCGGCCCCGGCGGCCAGGGCCCGCAAGAGACAGTCCTTGTCATCGCTGATGGTCAGGACCATCAGGTAGGTGTAGCGTTTTTCCCGGGCACGGATGGCCGCCACCACCTCGACCCCGTCCATGTCGGGCATGGAGAGATCGGTGATCACCATCCGGATGTCGGGCCGCTCCTCCCAGCTCGCCAGCCCCTCCCGACCGTTGGTCGCCGAAACCACCTGGTACCCTTGTGCTTGCAGTTGGCTGGCGAGGAGGTGGCGCTGGGTGGCCTCGTCTTCGATGATCAGGATGGAAGGGGTCGGGAAGAGGGCATGGGCCATGAAGTGCTCCTGATTGGTGGGGCGAGCGAACGACGGGATTGGGCCGGGGATCAGTTTGACGATACTGGCTGCATTGTAGGCAGGCGGTTGCAGCCGAGTCAACGGAAAATGTCGGTGGGCAGGGGACGGGGTGGCAGGACACGCACCCCGTGCCTCAACCCCTGGGCCGGCAAGGTTTCCCGTCTCACCGCTCCGGTACGAGACGCGCCTGTACCGCCACCACCGGGCAGCCGGCCACAGCCCGCAGCAAGGCTCCATAATCGACAACCTGCCCGTCAACCGTAGCCGTGGTCGGCGGCTGAAACAGGCCCTCGCGCATGGCGGCGAAATCGTGGCAGGCCTTGCCGGTGACCAGAACACCCCGGGACAACAGGTCTCGCACCCGGTCGGTGGCAATGGAGTTGAACAGTTTCAGGGTGATGAAGCCCGAGGTTGCACGAGCGGGTTCCTTGTTCACCGTCGGCCGGCTGCGCAGGCTGCCGTGCATCCCCTGGCGGCGGAAGATAGCCCCGGCCAGGCCGGGCATGGCCGCGGACAGGGCCAAGGTGGCGCCGGCGGCCAGCTCGCGGTCCAGGCTGTCGGCGGCGACCCCGTCGACAAAGATGGTCTGCACCGTCTTCTCGATGTATTCAGTGGTGAAACCGGGCAGGGAAAGGAGAAACGGCACCATGGCCACCGGCCGATCGACCGGAAAAAGAATGCCGTGCTGGAGCAGGGAGGCAAAACCGGTGAGTGTTTGCGGCGGCACGGTCAAGGTCAGACATGGGGGGGGATTCGGTTGCTGCATAACGTCTTTAGTGGGGCAAGGGGAGAGCAGGGTCGGTTCGGACACTTTGGCCAGCGCCACGGAACGGGAAAAACAACGCCATGGTTGTGCTCAGGTGGCGGCCGATGCAGGCCGTCCGGACAAAAAAAGCCCCGAAACCGGTTCGGGGCTCAAGGGATAAACGACAACGCCAGGCCGGATCAGCGGACAACAAAGCCGACCAGGGCTTCCGGCGCAATCACCCGGAAGGTGAACGACTCGGTCACAAACAGGTCGATGTCGCTGGTGGAGTGGCTGTGATACCCGATCGCGAAGTCCTGGCCCACGGTCAACTCGAGATCGCCACCGCGCGCCGACACCAGCAGTGCGTCCTTGACGCATTCGGAGTAGACGACCTGGCCGCCGATCTGGCTTTCCAGGGTGGAACGCAAGGTGCCGCCGGGTGCGCTCCGGGCCAGAAACTTCCACAGGGGAGCGGAGACCACCAGATTGGCGGGGCCCTCGACCCCGTCTTTCAACATCCGGGTCTGCCCTTCGGCAACGGCGTCGACAATCACATCCATGTCCAGCGACAGGGGGAGGGTCTTGTCGTGTACCGTGGCATGCAGCCCGATGATGTTCCCCGGCTTGAAGCCCTCAAACAGGATTGTTTCCTCGAACAGGGCGATCTCCCGACAGGCTTCGACCAACGAATTCAGTTGAATATCCTTGGCGCCCCGACCGATGTTGTCCAGCTCCCAGGTTTGCAGTTTGAAATTGACCCGGGCTTCCACCAGAGGCTGCACCTGGTGGATGCCGTATTTGACCTTGCCGCCTTTTTGCTCGCGAGGCACCGACAGGCGGCCGAGGGTCACGCAGGCATGGCCGATTCCGTGCGGCCCGTCGATATCGATGAACTTACGGCCGGACAAATTGGCGACCAGCGTTTCCTTGGCCATGGTATCGATTTCACTCCACCCTTGCGGGCTGATCGGAGCCAGTTCTCTACGCAGTAAATCCATACTCGACCTCCTCCAGCGAAAACTGCTGTTATTTTTTTAAACTGCCGATCCCCAAGCCCTGACCAACGGCAGGCGGGGACGTTGCCGCTGGCGTTGCGCCGGTTCCGCCCAGGAACTCCATTTCAACTTCCTGGGCGCCTTGCTGATAAAACCGTTCTTCCTCCGGATCGAGTTCCTTGAGCAGCCGCAAAAATTCGCCGGCATGCACCTTTTCCTCGTTGGCAATGTCCTGCAACACGTTTTGCGCCAGCACATTGTCGGTCGATTCCGCCAACTGCTGGTAGAGCTGAATGGCTTCATACTCGGCGGCGACCATAAAACGGATAGCGCGTACCAGCTCGTCATGGGTTAAGACACGGTCCTGTTTCAGTACACTGAAAGGATGACCAAACTCGGGCATTGTTACCTCCTTGGGGTGAGATCGGTGAAATTATGGCTGTCGAACCAGCGGACAACAGGGCGAACTGTCTGCAAAGAACTATAACTCCCGGGAGCGCAAACGCCAACAAAAGGAAAAGCAACCGTTCCTATTGACAGTTTTTTGCTCAGCGCACGGCGTGTGCCGCCGGCATGATTTCGTGGGCGATCGTTGCCGGCAACGAACAATCTTCGCCTTTTGCCCTCAGGGGGCTGGCGCCATGTCCGGCAATGACGTGGCGGCCAACTTCTTCAGCAACTGATTCGCCGCCACCAGCAGCGGGTCCCAGGTCGGGCCAAAGGGCGGGGCATAGGCGAGATCGCCCTGGCTGAAGTCGGCCACGCTCATCTTGGCCAGCAGGGCCACGGCCACCGCATTGATCCGGTGCGCCACCTGATCGATGCCGGTCATTTGGGCGCCGAGCAGCCGGCCGGAGGCCCGGTCGCCGACCATGGCGACATGGACCGGCTGGGCGCCGGGATAGATCGCGGCCCGCGAATGGGAGGTGATCTGGACGCTCACCGGATCGAATCCGGCCTTGCGCGCCTCGTCCAACGAGAGACCGCTCCTGGCCACCTGCATCTCGAACACCTTGAACACCGCGGTCCCGGCCACCCCCGGCAACTCGACCCCGGCGCCGCAGACGTTGTCCGCCACGGCCCAACCGGCGCGATTGGCCCGCAGGGCCAGGGGAATCCAGGTCTTGTCTCCGGTCACCAGGTGGTAGCTGTCGGTGCAATCGCCGGCGGCGAAGATGGCGGGATCGGAGGTGCGCAGGCCACGGTCAACGGCAATCGAGCCGCCGACGCTGAGCGCGAGCCCCGCCTCCTTGGCCAGGCGGGCATTGGGGGTCACGCCGATGGCGCCAATCACCAGATCGGCCTCCAGCCGGAGCGCGCCGGAAACCACGGCCAGGGTTTCGCCAGCGGGAACGATCCGCTCAACCGGATAGCCGTCGAACAGGCCTACCCCCCGGGCCTGCAACACCTGCCGCACCGGCAGGGCCAGTTCCGGCGCCAGCCAGGGGAGCAGGCCCGGCCGCGGTTTGATCAGGTCGATCCCCAGACCCCGTTCGGTCAGGGCCTCGACCATCTCCAGGGCGATGTAGCCCATGCCGATGATCACCGCCCGCTTAACCTGCCGGTGACGGAGAAAGTGCTTGATTTGCCGGCCGTGTTCCAGGTTCTTGACCATGAAGACGCCGGGGAGGTCGATCCCTGCGATCGGCGGCCGGATGGGCTCGGCGCCGGTGGCGATGAGCAGTTGGTCATAGGGCAGGGTAAAGGCGGCACCGTCGCCGGTTTGGCCGCTGACCGTCTTGGCGGCACGGTCGATCCGTTCCACCCGGTGGCCGGTGCGCAGGTCGATCCCCAGCTTTTCCCGGAAGGTCGCAGCGCTGCGCACCACCAGATCGTCTATTTCCCGGTGGGGATCAGCGATATTGTAGGGGATATTGCAGGCGCTATAGGAGACGTCCTCTCCCTGTTCCAGGACGACGATCTCCAGGTCGGGATTGTTGCGCCTGGCCCGACTGGCCGCGCTCATGCCGGCCGCATCTCCGCCTATGATCACAAACCGCATCAATTTTCCCCCCTGTGTGGATGAGCAGCTTCTTTCCGGTCAACGACTCGTTTCTCGAAACTCTTTAGGTGGTTAGGCTGTAGGTGGTGAGGCGGTAGGGCGGGGACACGGCTTGATCGTTTGCCCCCGGCACCGGCATGATCGCCTGACCGATAAAAGTTGGCCAACCCTCCCCGAGACGTCTGCCGGGGACGCGGATGGCAACAAGGGACCGGTCAGTCAATCGTTCTTGATAATAGGAAGGGAACCAAGGAAAGTCAAAGGGTATGCTCGCGCGCATGGACTGGCCGGTCGGGATGACGGGCCACGGCAACCCCGTTTCGCCACCGGTGCCTGCCTATCGCGCCCGCACTGGTTGCGGATACAGTTGCGGGCCATGACCGGGTTGTCCGTATCAATTGCTTTATCTTGGCGCGCCATTGTCTTATGGTGGAACGGATACTTGTCGAGCGATCCGCTCGGCGTTGCCTGCCGTGTCCGCACCTCGGCGATAACACTGACCACAAACACTGATCCCTGTTCTCATGACCATGAAATCATTACTCTTTTCGTGTGCAGCCCTTTTTACCCTCTCCCTGGCCGCAGCCGCGCACGCTGCTCCGGCCGGAAAAACCATGACCTTGAACCCGGAGACCCCCCAGCCCGGCCGCTTCGTTGTCCGGGGCACGTCGCTCATCGACCTGAGCCGGCCGGAAAGACCGGTCTTTTTCCGGGGCATGGGGTATTCGCCCTTTCTCCCCGGCGAGACCCCGGTCCGCGGTCTGCCGCCGGGCAACGACGGGCGATACGAGACGCATCTGCAATTGATCAAGGCCATGAACGCCAACTACGTCCATGTCTTTCCCCGGCTGATGCCGCCCAATTTCTTTGCTGCCCTGGACCAGACCGATCTGGTTTACAGCCAGGACGTCTGGGTCTGGGCCTACGAGGAGGACTTCCTCGCCCCGGCCTTCCAGGCCAAGACCCTGAACGACATCAAGGAGGTGATCGACCACACCTACAAGGTCGGCCGGCCGGACCGGCTGGTGCTCTTCTCCATCGGCGATGAGTTGCAGGCCAAGTGCGTCACCGCCACCGACGCCCGCCATCCCGAAGTTCGCGAGTACCGGGGCAAGCACCTCACCGTCACCAACCGCACCCCCACCGAGGTCGCCCTGGCCAAGCTGGTGGACGCGGCCATGGACTACGAGCTGACCCGCTACGGTCGCCGCCATCTTTACTGCCACACCAGTTGGACCCATATCGGCCCCATTGCCGACCGGCCGGACATCGAGGTCAGCCGGGAGAGCGTGTTGGTGCCCGACATGGGCGATTTGATCTGCCTGAACGTCTATACCTATGCCAACGGGGTGCGGACTTCGCAGCCGGGCTCGGTCACCGGCACCACCTATCAGGGCTATCTGGAGCAACTGGCCACGGAGATGAACCAGCCGATCCTGGTGACCCAGGTGGGGCTGGCCACCTCGCCCATTGCTCCCAAGCCCTCGATCCCCGGCTTCGGCGGCCACAAGGTCGAGGAGGTGCCCGCCACCTTCCGGTCGGTGTGGCGGGATATCCGCACCGCCAGGGGCAAGGAACAATATGCCGGCCTGGTCTTTTTCGAGTTGCAGGACGAGTGGTGGAAGAGCGCCAAGGGGCCGGAAGAGGCCCTGCGTCAGGATGCGGACGATCCGGAACAGTGGTTCGGGGTCTACAGCGTGGACAAAAACCACACCCTGACCCCCAAGGGAGACATCCCGGCGACGATTAAAGCGGTGTTCGCCGAGCCGTGATGGGGGCTGGTGGAGCGAGGGAGGGCGTTCAGATGCTGAGATTTCTCCCGCTGGCAGGGAGAGGTACAGCGTGTCCGAAGATCGATTTCGGACACGCTGTTCTTATTTGAAGAATTCGATGACGTACTTGAGGGCGGTGAAGAGCATGATCACCACCAGCATCCACTTGATCGCCTTGGCGGGCACGAATTTCTGGCAACGGGCGCCCAGGTACATCCCGGCCATGCCGCCGATGCCGAAAAGGACGCCGAGCAACCAGTCCGGTGCCACCGACACCTGCGGATAGAGCGGGGCAAGGGCCGAATAAAAGGCGACCCCGGCCACCGAGGTGACAAAGGTCCCCATCAGGGCCGCCCCGGCCACGGTGTAGACCGGCAGGCCGAAGAAGGTCACCAGGAAGGGGGCGATGATCGCGCCGCCACCGATGCCGTAAATCCCGCCGATAACGCCGACGATGAAGCAAAGGATGAAAATTCCCACCACCGAAACGTCGTAGGTCTCCCCCTGGAAGGTATAACCGATCCGCTTGAAAGTCCTCTGGGTGATGGCCACCGTGGCCGCCGGATTACCGAAAGAGGCGGCCAGCGGGCCGCTTTTGGCCGCTGTCCCGCCCGGATTGCCGGTTTTGGCAACAGCCTGCTGCTTGAGCAGATCCTTGATCATTTTGCCGGCGATATAGAGGATGACCGCGGCGGCGAATAGCTTGAAGTTGCGGGGATCGCGCAGCCCGGTTACCCGGACGAAGGCGCCGATGAACACGCCCGGCAGGGTGCCGACCACCACCGCCCAGGTCAGGGGCCAGACCATCCGCCCCTCCTTGCAATAGCGGTAGACCCCGGAGGGAATGGCGACGATGTTGTACAACTGGTTGGTGGAGCTGACCGAAGGGTTGGTGTAACCGAGCACCGACATCTGGAAGGGCAGGAGGAGAAAGGCGCCGGAGATGCCGCCCATGGAGGTGAAGAAGGAGATGACAAAAGCGACCAGCGGCGGAATCCAGGGGTCAACGGTAATGCCGGAGATAGGAAAGAGCATGGGGCCTCCTTGACTCAAATTGTCGAGCAAACAGACACGATCTATTTTATTTTCGTGTCAATTTATTGCCGAATGCCAAAAATGGCAAGGAGAAAATGAGCGAGCCGTGTTTTCGCACGCCCGTGCTGGTGGAGAGCTTCGCCGGCGGTGCCGTGCCGGGAAAGGGGTAACCACACCCTGTTTCAATCGCCGGACGGCGCGGTTCACGGGGTGAGGGTCACTTTGCGATGAGGAGTGCGACGGAGTGGGGGTGGCGCGGCTTGGTGAAAATGGAGACACAGGCGGGAAAAATCCACCTGTGTCTCCATTTTTTCTCGATCATGTTCTGTTGTGTCTTGACACTTGCCAATTTTTCCAGTTTAACTCAAGACTTCGCACAACGGCAACAGGGGCGCTTTTCGTCTCTCGTTTGCGCGACCTCGGTTCGCGGTTCATGGCTGCACGATGACAACCTTTACTGATTACAGGCAGGCAACATGGCATTTTGGCGAGTCCCTCTCGATGCCCAGGATATCCAGGTCACCCGGGGGGTGGTGTGCATCATCGACGATCGGTGCAAGGGCTGCGGCTACTGTATCGAATTCTGCCCCAAGGACATCCTCCAGTTTTCCGACAAATTCAACCGTAAAGGCTATCACCCGCCGGTGGTCACCAAGCCCGGCGAGTGCGTCAACTGCCACTACTGCGAGATCATCTGCCCCGAGTTCGCCATCTATTCGGTGGAGATGGAACCTGCAGCCGCCCAGAAATAATTTTCCCAAGAGCCTGTTATGAAACCTGCTGTTTTGACCGGCGAACATTACATCACCGGCGACGTTGCCTGTGCCGAGGGCGCTATCGCCGCCGGCTGCACCTTTTTCGGCGCCTACCCCATCACCCCGGCCACCGAGATCGCCGAGCACATGGCCGAGCGCCTGCCCGACATCGGCGGCACCTTCATCCAGATGGAAGACGAGATCGCGGCCATCGCCTCGATCCTCGGCGCTGCCTGGACCGGGGCCAAATCCATGACCGCCACCTCGGGACCGGGCTTCAGCCTGATGATGGAAAACCTGGGGCTCGCCGTGTGCACCGAGACCCCCTGCGTCATCGTCAATGTCCAACGCACCGGCCCCTCCACCGGCCTGCCCACCATGACCGGCCAGGCCGACATGATGCAGGCCCGCTGGGGTTCCCACGGCGACTACGAACTGATTGCCTTGGCCCCCTCGTCGCCCCAGGACTGCTTCCACCAGACCATCCGCGCCTTCAACCTGAGCGAGAAATACCGGGTGCCGGTGCTGATCATGGCCGACGAGATCGTTGGCCACATGAGCGAGAAGGTGGTCATCCCCGAAGCCGGCAAGATCAAGCTGGTCGACCGGCCCAAGCCCACCGGCCGCAAGGACCGGTTCAAACTCTACGAACCGGGTCCCAACGGCGTGGCCCCCATGCCGGCCATCGGCGAGGGCTACAACATCCATGTCACCGGTCTGACCCACGACGAGCGCGGCTATCCCTCGATGACCGTCGAGGCTCAGGAAGAGATGCTGACCCGGATCAAGGGGAAAATTAGGAATAATCTCAACGATATCATCGAAACCGAGAGCTACCGGATGGAGGACGCCGACATCGTCATCGTCTCCTACGGCATCTCGGTGCGCACCGGTCTGGCTGCCGTCGACCAGGCCCGAGCCCTGGGCTACAAGGCCGGGCTGCTCAGGCTGGTCACGGTCTGGCCTTTCCCGGAAGCGATGATCCGCGAGATTGCCGGCCGGGTCAAGGGGCTCATCACCGTGGAGATCAACCTCGGCCAGATCCACTACGAGGTCGAGCGCTGCGTCGGCGGCCAGGCCAAGGCCCTGCTCGTCGGCAGCGCCGGCGGCAAGATCATCCACCCGGACAAGGTGTTGGAGTGTATACAGCAGGAGTTTAGCCTGTAGGTATCACCTAACCAACCCCTAGCAGGTAGGTTGGGCTAAGCGCAGCGCAGCCCTCAATAGCAAGCTGGGGACAGAATTCAATTCTGTCCCACGGGAAACTTTAACCGTTGGGCTTCCTGCGTCAGCCCAACCTACGGATTACAGTCTAAACAACCTATAGCCTAAACAACCTACAGCCTAAACAACCTAACGAAATGACCACCAATCCGAAGAAGCTGGCCAAGCAACCGGAACATCCGCTCGACGACCTGATCCGCACCGACCGCATCCCCCACATCTGGTGTCCGGGCTGCGGCATCGGTACGGTCTTCTCCTCCTGCCTGAGCGCGATCAAGGCCACCGGCCTGCCCTACAACCGGTTCACCATGGTCTCGGGCATCGGCTGCTCGGCGCGCGGCGCCGGCTACATCAAGCTCGACTCCTTCCACACCACCCACGGTCGGGCCATTCCTTTTGCCAGCGGTATCAAGATGGCCCGCCCCGATCTCAAGGTGATCGTGTTCTCGGGCGACGGCGACCTGTTCGCCATCGGCGGCAACCACTTCATCCATGCGGCCCGGCGCAACATGGACCTGACCGTGATCTGCGTCAACAACCTGACCTACGGCATGACCGGCGGCCAGGTGGCGGCCACCACCCCCAACATGGCCAAGTCGACCACCACCCCGCTGGGCAACCCGGATTCACCCTTCAACCTGCCGCTGTTGGCCTACGCGTCCGGGGCCTCCTATGTGGCCCGGTGGACCATCCTCCAGACCCGCGACCTGACCACGGCGATCAACGAGGCCATCATGCGCAAGGGATTCTCGTTCATCGAGGTGCTCAGCCCTTGCCCGGTCAACTATGGCCGGAGAAACAAGGAGAAGCCCATCGACACCCTCAAGCTCTACCAGGACCGGACCATCATCAAGAACGGCGCCGACCCGGCCAAGGCGGATATCGATTTCGGCAAGGGCGTGGTCATCGGCAAGTTCATCGATATCGACCGCTCCACCTGCGACGACCGCTACACCGAAATCCATCGCCCGTGCAGTGACGATTGATTGGTGGTGCCTAATGATGCGGCCACGCTGTTGGGCAATGCCGCCGCAAGGGTGCATTCCATGCACTCCATGTTGCGATGGTTCCCATGCTCCAGCGTGGGAACCGATTTAGAGACGCTCCGGCGTCTCCAGGCGGACGCGGGAGCGTCCAGGGCTTGCATGCCAACGCTGGAGCGTTGGAACGATCAAACGCACCTTGCCAACTTCATTTCACGCTTGGGTAAAAACCGCGACCATGAGTAAACGAACACAACACAGCCAGACCGAGATCATCGTCACCGGCTTCGGCGGCCAGGGGATCATCCTGGCCGGGAAAATCCTTGGCATGTCGGCCTCGCTCGGCGATAAAAAGGAATCCACCCTGGTCCAGGCCTACGGTCCCGAGTCCCGGGGCGGCGCTTGCAACGCCCAGGTGATCATCTCCGATTCCCCCATCCACTACCCCTACGTCAACACCCCCCAAATCCTGGTGGCCATGTCCCAGGCCGGCTACGACAAGTTCGCCCCGGCTTTGACGGCCGCCTCGGTGCTCCTGGTCGATCAGGATCTGGTCAACCCGGAAAACGCGGTCTGCGACCACTTCGCCATCCCCGCCACCCGCATGGCCGAAAACCTGGGCAACAAGATGATGGCCAACATCATCATGCTCGGCTTCTGCACCGCCATCACCGAGGCGGTGTCCGGCGAGGCGGCCCAGGCGACCATCGCCCAGTCGGTGCCCAAGGGGACCGAGGAACGCAACATCGAGGCCTTCAACAAGGGATTCGATTACGGGCTCTCCACCCTCAAGGGGCGGGAAAAACGGGCCGCCGGCCAGACAGGAGCCGTATTGCAATGAAACGACAGAAAGAACGCCTCTACCGGGTGATCGTCGCCGGCGCCACGCCGGAGGGCATCGCCGCCACCTGCAAACTGGGCGAACTGGGTATTCCGGTCACCCTGATCGATGGCGATCCCGACCTGGACTTGAAACTTGCGGCCGACGAATACCGGCTGCCCTCGGGATTGGGCTTCAACTACGCCCACCGGCCCGGCCTGATCCGGATCATGCGCAACAGCTCGATCCGCACCCTGCTGCCGGCCAGGATCAGCTCGATCAAGCACACCCCCCAGGGCTTCAGCGTCCGCATCGACCAGGAGCAGACCTTCATCGATCCCGACCGGTGCGCCCTGTGCGGCAAATGCGTGGCCGCCTGTCCGGTGGAACATCCGGAAAAGGGGAGGGCGCTGCGCTACCATGCTCGCACCAGCCTGCCCGGCCGTCCCTACATCGACAAGCGCAAAACTCCGCTCTGCCAGGAAAGTTGCCCGCTGGGCGTCAACGCCCAGGGGTATATCGCCCTGGCGGCCCAGGGTAAGTTTGATGCGGCCCTGGCCCTGATCCGCCGCGACAACGTCCTGCCCGGCATCTGCGGCCGGATCTGTACCCACCCCTGCGAGGAGGCCTGCCGGCGGGGCGGGGTCGACGACCCGGTCTCGATCCGGGCGATCAAGCGGTTTCTCGCCGATTACGAGGGCGCGGATTCGGCCCGGCTGGCCGCTGCCGGCCAGGCGCTGACCGCCCAATGCGAGCCGACCCGGCCGGAGAAGATCGCCATTGTCGGTTCCGGTCCGGCCGGCCTGGCTGCCGCCGCCGATCTGGCGCGCGCGGGCTACGGGGTCACGGTTTTCGACCAGGCCCCCGAGGTCGGCGGCCTGCTCCGCTACGGCATCGGTGCCCACCGGCTGCCCCGGACGATTCTCGACCGGGAGATAGGCCTGATCGCAGCCATGGGAGTCACTTTTGTCCCCAATCAGGCCATCGACCTGACCGCGGATCTCGACCAGTTGGCCACGGAATACCAGGGCGTGGTCCTGGCCACCGGCACCTGGCGCGACCGGGCCATGGGGGTCGAGGGCGAGGACCTGGAAGGCGTCGAGGGCTGCCTGGCCTTCCTGGCCCGGCGGCAATGGGAAAATCTCACCAGCCTGGCCGAGCGGGTAGCGGTGATCGGCGACGGCAACTCGGCCTTTGACCTCGCCCGCACCCTGGCCCGCATGGGGGCGCAGGTGAGCATCGTCTCCTGGTTCGGGGCCGAGCACATCCCGGCCGATCCCGACGAGGTCCGCGAGGCGGTCGAGGAAGGGGTGAGCATTATCGACGCCACCCAGGTGGTGGCTTTCCTGGGTAAAAACGGCAACAAAAAATTCACCCACTTGGAGTGTATGCGCACCCAACCGGGCCAGCCGGACGCCCGCGGCATCGCCTGGCCGGTGGTGGCCCCGGACCAGCAACCGTTCACCCTGGAGTTCGACCGGGCCGTGGTTGCCATCGGCCAGGTGGGCGGGTTAAATACAAAAAATTTCGGTGGCCGGATCGCGGTCAGCGGGCGCGGTTTCATCGAGACCGACCCGGAACTCCATACCACCATGGCCAAGGTCTATGCTGCCGGCGACACCGTCTCCGGTCCGTCCTCGGTGGTCAAGGCCATGGCCACGGGACGTGCGGTCGCCCGGTCGATCCATTGCGATCTTGCCGGCATCCGGGAGGAACTGCCTGCCTCCCGGCCGGAGGCCAAGGATTTTCGGACCATCCCCGACGACCTGCCCAAACAGCCGCGCACCGCCATGCCCGAGCGGCAGGCGGCGCTGCGCAAGAGCGATTTTTGCGAGGTGGCCCTGGGCTTCAACGGCCTGCAGATGGCTGCCGAAGCCAGCCGCTGCCTGCAATGTGGCGTCTGCTCCGAGTGTTTGCAATGCGTGGCCGCCTGCGGCGCGCTCAAGGCCATCGACCACTTCCAGGCCAAGGAGGAGATCGTCGAACAGTGCGGCGCGGTGATCGTGGCCGATCCCAACATTGCCCCCAACATCAAGGGCGACGACATCATCCGCGCCTACGGCCCCAAGGCGGCCCGGCCCGACGTCAACGACATGATCGTCCGCGGGTTCGATGCCGCCGCCCGGACCATGCTGCTCCTGGGCGGCGCCTCCGGCAAGACCAAGGGCCACGGCCGTTCCATCTCGGTCCCGGACCCCGGCCTGTCGCCGGAGATCCGCATCGGCGTCTTTGTCTGTCGCTGCAACGATTCCCTGGGCTGGCTGGACGGCATGAGCACCCATCTCGACCAGCTCGCCGCCACCCAGCCGGCTATCGTCCACACCGAGATGCTGACCTCGGCCTGCGTCCAGGAAGGCTCGTCGGCCATCATCCGGGCAGTGCGGGAAAAGGGAATCACCCGGGTGGTGCTCGCCTCCTGCGTCTGCTGCCCGCTCAACTTCGTCTGCAGCGCCTGCACCGACCAGCGCAGCCGGTTGAAGAACAACCTCTTCCACGGCACCGGCATCAGCCGTTCCATGGTCGAGACCTGCAACCTGCGCGGCGAAATCCTGCGGTTGGTGGCGTCCAAGCCGGACCTGGCCCTGGAGCGGTTCAAGGGCTTGCTGCAACGCTCGATCAAGCGCACCCTGACCCTCAAGCCGCTGCTGGCGGTGGATCGCAACTACAACTTCGCCGCCGCGGTGATCGGCAATTCCCAGGCCACCATCACCAGCGCCCTGACCCTGGCCGACACCGACCACGAGGTCTTCCGCTTCGGCACCGCCGAGCAGCCGCTCAAGGACCTGGTCGAGCATGCCAACATCCACAACTTTCCCAACTGGAACGTCAAGAGCATCAGCGGCACCATCGGCGATTTTCAGATCCTGATCGAGTCCGAGGGCCGCAGCCAGATCCTGCGGGCCGGCACGGTGATCCTCGGGGAAAAGGCACGGCGGCGGATCGCCTACACCCACCAGGAAGGCCTGCCGAGCTACACGGTCGAACCCCTGGTGCAGCAGCGCGGCGTCACCAACATCCCCTTTGCCTACCCCTGCACCACCTCGGTGCCCGGCCTGTTTCTGGCCGAACCGGCGGACATCAATGTCTCCAAGCTGAAAAAGGGGACGGCGGCGGCGGTGATGGTGGCAGCGGCCATGCCGCGCGGGCCGCGCCAATCCAAGGGCTTTACCGCCGCCATCGACGGCAAGCTCTGCCGGGGCTGCGGCCGGTGCGCCAATGTCTGCCTCTACCATGCGGTGTCGCTGCAACCCAACGAGGTCATGGGCTGGCAGGCCCAGATCGACGAGGCCCTGTGCAAGGGCTGCGGCAACTGCCTTTCGGTCTGTCCCACCGGGGCCGCCGACAGCCCCTACCGCAACCGGGCCTATCTCGAACAGGCCCTGGAGGAATTGCTCTCCAAGGACAGCGTCCATGAATAATCAACCAAGCGACAACAAATTGAATATTTTACTTTTTCTCTGTAACTGGGGAGCCCATGCCGCCTTCCTCACCCTCCAGGATCAGCGCTGTCCGATCCCGGACGAGATCCGCATGGTCCGCACCCCCTGCACCGGCCGCATCGACCGGGCGATGATGCTCAAGGCCTTTGCCAAGGGCGCGGACGGCGTCGCCCTGGTGGGCTGCGAACCGGGGACCTGCCGCTACGGTTCCGGCACTGCCACCTCCCAGCGCAACACCCAGGATGTGCAGCAGGTGCTCGACATCATGGGGTTGGGCAGCGAACGGTTGCGGTTTGCGGCCTTTCTTCCCGAGCAATCCGAGGAACTGCTGGCCTTTCTCCAGAGCTTCAGCGCCGATATCCGGGCCCTGGGCCCGGCCGGTATCGAGGCGGCGCCCGTGGTGCCGGTCCTGGACCCGGAGGTGCGCCAGCAGGAGTTGCGGCAACTGGTGGCCACCCACGACATCCATGCCTGTCAGGACTGCGGCAAGTGCTCCTCGGCCTGCCCCCTGGCCCTGATCGGCAAATCCTTTTCGCCGCGCGCCATTGCCTCGGCGGTGATCACCGGCGGGATTCATGCCCCCGGGGTCCAGGAAAATGCCTGGTCCTGCCTGACCTGCGGCCTCTGCTACGAGCGTTGCCCCTCGGCGGTCAATTTCCCGGCCTTTATCAAGGAATTGCGTCACCTCTACCGGCGGACCGAACTGCCCGGTCATGAGGTCCACGGCGGCTTTTTCCATTCGCTGATGCGCTCCATGACCTCAAAGGCCATCGTGCCCAAGCGCTGGACCGGCCTGCCCGAGGAGATCCGCGTCGACCCGCAGTCCACCACCCTGTTTTTCGGCGGCTGCGCACCCTATTACGACATCTTCTTCGGCAAGCGCATGGAAGTGGAGACCAACCGGATCTTGCTCGACAGCCTGCGGTTGCTCAACTTTTTCGATGTCGCCCCCCGGTTGCTTGCCGATGAGCGCTGCTGCGGCCACGATCTGCTCTGGTCCGGCGACAAGGAAAATTTCCTCCGGCTGGCCCGCCTCAATGTGGACAAACTGGACGAACTGGGGATCGAGACCGTGATCACCACCTGCCCGGAATGCTACCTGACCCTGCACACCACCTATGCCGAGCAGGGGCTGGAACCCCGCTTCAAGGTGGTGCACCTCTACGACTTTCTCGAGGAACAGCTCGACAAGGGCGCGGTCGGCTTCGATCCGCTGGAGCGGTCGATCACCTTCCAGGATTCCTGCCGTCTCGGCCGCCTGGAAGGACGCACCGACTTGCCGCGCAAGCTCTTGAAGCGGCTCAAACCGGTAAAGTTCGAGGAAATGAAGGAATCGGGCAGGGCAGGGGTCTGCTGCGGCAATTGCGCCTGGACCGGTTGCGACTCCTACAGCAAGGCCATGCAGGTCAAACGGTTGGAGCAGGCCCATGCCACCGGCAGCGACCTGTTGATCACCGCCTGCCCCAAATGCCAGATTCACCTCAAATGCGCCATGGAAGACCCCTTCCGCCGGGAACAGTTGCAGATGGAACTGATGGACCTGACCAGCGTGATCGCCCAGACCATCCGCTGGGAATAAAAGGTGTAATAGGCTGTAGCTGTTTAGCCTGTTAGGCAAACAAAGAACGCTACAGGCGAATAGACTTACGATGGTTCCACGCTCCAGCGTGGGAATGAGTCAAGAGACGCTCCAGCGTCTCGCCATCGGATGCGGGAGTGGTAGGGTGGGCACGCAGTTGTGCCCACCGATTCTTCCGGTGGGCAAACGATACCACCGTTTACCCACCCCTACCGCTAATCAGCTAACGAACTAACCAGCTAATCAGCTCAACACAGCTATTTCGGAGAACGAGCATGTCAAAAACTCCCCCTGTCAAATCCGCCGAACAGGAAGCCCGCATCGGCGTCTATGTCTGCCACTGCGGCCTCAACATCGCCCAGTCCGTCGACTGCCCCAAGGTCGCCCAGGACGTGGCCGACGCCGAGAATGTGGTGATTTCGAAGGATATCGTCTACGCCTGCTCCGAGCCGGGGCAGCAGCAGATCAAGCAGGATATCCTCGACAATAACCTCGACCGGGTGGTGATCGCCTCCTGCTCGCCGCGCCTGCACGAATCGACCTTCAAAAAGATGATCGACTCGGTCGGACTCAACCCCTACATGCTCGACATGGCCAACCTGCGCGAGCAGTGCTCGTGGGTGCACATGAACGACCGCGACAATGCCACCCTCAAGGCCGAGACCCTGGTCAACATGGCCATCTCCCGGGTGCGTCATCTGGAGCCGCTGCACGAGGAGACCCTGCCGCTGATCCCCAAGACCCTGGTGATCGGCGGCGGCATCGCCGGCATCCAGGCGGCGCTCGACCTGGCCGACAGCGGCTACGACGTCACCCTGGTGGAGAAGAACCCCTCCATCGGCGGCGTCATGGCCCAGATCGACAAGACCTTTCCCACCATGGATTGCTCGATTTGAATCTTAGGTCCTAAGATGACGGATGTCGGTCGACATCCACGGATAAAGTTGTTGTGTTTGAGCGAAGTGGTCGATGTGAAGGGGTATGTCGGCAATTTCAAGGTGAAGATTCTCAAGAAGGCTCGCTATGTCGACGAGACGAGCTGTACCGCCTGCGGCGATTGCGCCAAGGTCTGCCCGGTGGTGCGGCCCGACGAGTTCAACATGGGGCTGGGCTCGCGCAAGGCGATCTATTCGCCCTTTCCCCAGGCAGTGCCCTCGTCCTACCTGATCAATGCCAAGGAGTGTCTGGGCCACAACCCGGCGGTCTGCTCCAAGTGCGTCGAGGTCTGCGCCAAGGGCTGCATCAATTTCCACATGTCGGACGAAGAGATTATCGAGGAGGTGGGCACGATCATTGTCGCCACCGGGTTGCAACCGTATGACCCGACGGAGATGGACGAGTACGGCTACACCCGGTTCGACAATGTGCTCACCAGCCTGGAGTTCGAACGGCTGGTCAACGCCAGCGGCCCGACCAAGGGTTCGCTGGTCCGGCCCACGGATCGTGAACACCCGAAATCGGTGGGCTTCATCCAGTGCGTGGGCTCGCGCTCGGCGCAGAAGGGCGGCCGCTACTGCTCCAATATCTGCTGCATGAACACGGTCAAATCGACCCTGATCATCAAGGAGCATTATCCCGAGGTCGAGGTCAAGGTGTTCTATATCGATATTCGCGCCTTTGGCAAGGGGTTCGAGGATCTCTATACCCGCAGCCGCCGCATGGGCGCCCAGTATATCCGTGGCCTGCCCGGTTCGGTCGAGGAGATGGAGAATGGCAGCCTCAGGGTGGCGGTGGAAAACGCGGCCAACGGCACTCTCGAATTTCACGAACTCGACATGCTGGTCCTGGCCCAGGGGATGAAACCCGCTCCTTCGACCCAGCGCTTGCAGGAGATCATGGGGCTGCAACTGACCGCGGACGGCTTCTACCTCGAGGCCCATCCCAAGTTGCAGCCGGTGGACGCCGCCACCCGTGGCATCTTCTTTGCCGGCTGCGCCGAAGGACCCAAGGACATCAAGGAGTCGGTCACCCAGGCCTCGGCCGCGGCCATGCGCGCCATCCGGGTGATGCACAAGGGGGAAATCACCACCGAGCCGATCACCTCGAACATCATCGCCGAGAAGTGCAAGGCCTGCGGCAAGTGCGCCGAGGTCTGCCCCTACAACGCGATCACCGTGGATGTGAAATCCAAAAAGCCGGCAATGGTCAATTCGGCCTCCTGCGCCGGCTGCGGCACCTGCTCCGCCGAATGCCGCTTCGACGCCATTTCCATGAACCATTTCACCGATGTCCAGATCCTGGGCCAGGTGGACACCATGTTGGAGACGGCGCCGGAAACGAAGATCCTGGCCTTTGCCTGCAACTGGTGTTCGTACGCCGGGGCCGATTACGCCGGGGTTTCGCGTTTGCAGTATCCGGCCAATGTCCATCTCATCCGGGTGATGTGCTCGGGCCGGGTGGACGAGAAGTTCGTCTGGGAAGGGTTTCGCCAGGGCGCGCCGGTGATCCTGGTGAGCGGCTGCCACATCGGCGACTGCCACTATATCGATGCCAACCACTGGACCGAGAAGCGCGTGGCCCGCATCCATAAAAAGATGGAGAAGATCGGCCTGCGTCCGGAACGGCTCCAGTTGGAGTGGATCAGCGCCGCCGAGGGGATCCGTTTCGCCGAGACCATGAAGCGGATGGAATTGCTGCGAAGAAGCGTCACTGCCGAGGAGATCGCCGAAACCCAGAGTATTCTCAGCAAGCTCTGAGCGGCTGTTTCGCCATCGTGGACGACAAAAAAGCCGGGTTCTTGGACCCGGCTTTTTTGTGGGAGCGCCCAGGCAACAAAACAAGGGGTAAGGCTTTATTGCCTAACCCCTTGTTTTACTGGTCGGAACGAGAGGATTTGAACCTCCGGATATGCTTCTATATATATGAAATGAGAACGAATATTTTTTATCTGCGATACCGCAGTAATACCAGCATTTTCTTTTTAGCCTCCGATTCACGTAAAAGAACTTGCAGATGTTATCATGTATGATAACATATAAACCATGGAATGGAACATAACTTTTTTCAACGAGAAAGTTGAGGCTGAAACGCTTGCCTTCCCGCCTGGCATTTTGGCAAATTTTCTTCATATCGCTGAAATGATCGCCGAGTATGGCCCATTGCTAGGAGAGCCATACACGAAAGCCCTCGGCGAGGGGCTTTTCGAAATCCGGGCCAAGGGCAAGGAAGGGATAGGGCGCTCCTTCTTTTGTACTTTGAAGGGCAAAGAGGTTGTAATCCTCCATTCCTTTATCAAGAAAACGCAGAAAATCCCAAAGAAGGAATTGAAAACGGCCCGGAACCGATTGAAAGAGGTGAAAGAATGAGACCATCGTTGGAGGACTTCAAAGAAAAAGCGCTGGCTAACCCCGATGTGACCGCAGAATACAACCGGTTGTCCGCTGCCTACGAACTGAGAAAACAACTGATCAAGATTCGAAAAGAAGCCGGCTTGACTCAAGAGCAGATCGCAGAAATCTTGCACACCAAGAAGAGCAATATATCCAGGCTGGAAAACGTGAACTCCAAAGTATCGCCCAAGCTGTCAACCATTGAAGAGTATGCAAAGGCAGCCGGATACAAGCTTGAAGTTAAATTTGTTCCTCAATCTTTGTAGTGCTGGGAGTTCTGCCTGTGGCTCAGGTGCTCTTTCAAAACCGTTCCAGATCCAACGGGATACTCAACGCCAAAAATGTTGTTTTATATACTGTCCCTGGAATCTCCCTGAGGACATTTTGGCTTTCCATCGCCGCGATCTCCAGGAAATCGCCGAACAGGTGAGCGGCCGGATCCTGCACAAGGGACTGCTCCGGGATGATCGCCTCACCTATCTCAATCTCACCATTGCCTTGCTTGATGACTACGCTGGCAGGGGGCCCACCCCCCTTCTCCAGTGTTTTCTCAGTATAATATCAACATCCGGCCTGTCGCGCCTGAATAATTCTAATTGTTCTTCGGGCAGCGTTGCTTCACTGAGCGGCGGTTTCGCCATCGTGGACGACAAAAAGCCGGGTTCTTGGACCCGGCTTTTTTGTGGCTGCTTCTTTGCGCCACTACCAGTTATTATCCATCGTCTCGTAATTTTCCTTGTGTTGATTTCTTTTATATCTTTATGTAAATATATAAATACCAAACGGTTGGAAGTGAGAGCCGTCATCTGTAACCGCCTCGCGGTTGAGTCGATAAATCAGTACATTGAACGACATTAGTCGTCTCTGAGGAATCGCTGTGACGCAGATACCGGAAATAGTACCGTTGTTCCTCTATATCCTGGCGGCGGTCGCCATTATCGGCCTGCTCCTTGCCGCCGCCTGGTGGCTGGGAGTGAAAACCAGCAACCGCAACAAGCAACTCCCCTATGAGTCGGGCATCATCCCCAGCGGCGGCGCCCGCCTGCAACTCACCGTCCCCTTCTACCTGATCGCCATCTTCTTCATCGTCTTCGATGTCGAGGCCGCCTTTATCTTCACCTGGGCCGTGGCCTGGGAAGAACTCGGCCTGATGGGACTATTGCATATCACCTTTTTCATCGTCGCCCTCCTGTTGGGACTGGCCTGGTTATGGCTCAAACAGGGGCTCGAATGGGGGCCATCCCGATTGCGGCAAGAGCATGGAACCAAGTGAGATCCCCGACAATATCCTGCTGACCAACCTGGACGCCCTGATCAACTGGGGCCGGGCCAATTCCCTCTGGCCCATGTTCTTCGGGCTTTCCTGCTGTTTTGTCGAAATGATGACCGCCATCACCTCGCGCTACGACATCTCCCGCTTCGGGGCCGAGGTGGTGCGGGGCACGCCGCGCGAGGCCGACCTGATGGTTATCGCCGGCACCCCCTTCGTCAAGATGGGGCCCACCATCCTCCGGCTCTACGAGCAGATGGCCGAGCCGCGCTGGGTGATGTCCATGGGGAGCTGCGCCAACTCGGGCGGCATGTACGACGTCTACAGCGTTATCCAGGGAGTGAACCAGGTGGTGCCGGTGGATGTCTACATCCCCGGCTGCCCGCCCCGGCCCGAGGCCTTCATGCAGGGGCTGCTGCTGTTGCAGGAGAAGATCAGGCGCCACGAGCGCCCGGCCCGGCCGGTGCTCCATCTGGCCGGCGGCAGCCAGGGAACCGTTGTCCCGCTCTTGGTGCCCGGCGCCACCAAGACCAGCGATCCTCGCGGTCCCGGTCTGGAGGGCACCAAGCCGCGCGGGGTCTCGGTCGCTCACCCCCGAGCCTGGCAGCCGCGCAGCGATCAGCAGTGGCGGCCGCCGGCCCCGCGTCACCCCTATCCGGACTTCGGCCTGGCGGGCGAGCTGGAGGCGCGGTTTAGCAGCGGTCTTCAGCGCGACCAAGAGGCCACCGACATGCTCAGCTACCGGGTCGAGCCCAATCTTATCCCCGAGGTGCTGCGCCATCTCAAAAATCGTGCCCAGGCCCCCTTCCGGCGCCTGGAGGACATTGCCTGCGTCGACGATTCCTGCCGCCGTTTTCCCGCGGAGCATAAGGATTTCACCGTCAACTACCACCTGCTCAACCTGGAGATCCCCGGCCATATCCGGATCAAGACCGAGCTTGCCGGCCGCTATCCCGAGCTGCCCAGCATCACCAAAGTGTTTGCCAACGCCGATTGGTACGAGCGCGAGGTCTTTGACATGTACGGCCTCCGTTTCAGCGGCCATCCCAAGCTGCGGCGCCTGCTCATGCCCCACGACTGGGAAGGGCATCCCCTGCGCAAGGAGCATCCCTTCCGCGGCACCGAAATGGCGCCCTACACCGCCGACGAGGCCCGCCGCCACCAGCCGCTGCCGGCCAGCTTCTTTTTCGACCAGGCCGACGACAACACCCTGATTCTCAACCTCGGCCCCCAGCATCCCGGCACCCACGGCATCATCCGCTGCATCCTCAAGCTCGAGGGCGAGGAAATCGTGGACATGGACCTGGACATCGGCTACCACCACCGGGGGGCCGAGAAGATCGGCGAGCGCCAGCACTGGAACCAGTTCATCCCCTACACCGACCGCATCGACTACCTCTCCGGGGTGCAAAACAACCTCGCCTACTGCCACTCGGTGGAGCGGTTGTGCGGCATTACGGTGCCGGAGCGGGCCACGGTCATCCGGGTGATGCTGGCGGAGCTGTTCCGCATCGCCAGCCACCTGGTCTGGCTGGGCACCTTTACCGCCGATGTCGGCGCCATGACTCCGGTGTTCTACACCTTCACCGACCGGGAAAAGATCTTCGATATCGTGGAGATGATTACCGGCGGCCGCATGCACCCGGCCTGGTTTAGGATCGGCGGCGTGGCCGAGGACCTGCCCGAGGGTTGGGAGGTCCCGGTCCGGGAATTTCTCCGGTGGCTGCCGCCCCGGCTCAAGGAATATACGGCGCTCATCGAGGGCAACCCCATTTTCCGGGCCCGGCTCAAGGGGGTCGGGGGCCTCAGCCTGGACGAGGCCATCGAGCGGGGATTCTCCGGCCCCAACCTGCGGGCCTGCGGCCTGGCCTGGGACCTGCGGCGAAAAATTCCTTACAGCGGTTACGACCAGTTCGACTTCGAGGTGGCCACTGCCGAGGGTGGGGATTGCTGGGCCCGCTACGAGGTGCACATGGAGGAGATTCGTCAGTCGCTGCGTATCGTGGCGCAGTGTCTGGACAACATGCCCACGGGCCGCTGGATCACCGACGACTACCGCTACGTCCTGCCGCAGAAGCCGGACACGCTCAAGGATATCGAGTCCCTGATCCACCACTTCGTCAATTCCACCCGGGGCATGACCCCGCCGAAAGGGGAGAACTACAGTGCCATCGAGGCGCCCAAGGGGGAAAACGGCTACTTCGTGGTCTCCGACGGCCTCAACATCCCCTACCGGGTGCGGATCAAGACCCCCAGCTTTCCCCATGTCCAGGCCCTGCCCTTTCTCAGCCGGGGCTGGCTGGTCTCGGATTTCATGGCCATCCTGGGGTCGATCGATTTCGTCCTCGCCGACCTGGACCGCTAACCACAAGGATCACGGATGATTGCCGAGAGCTTGAGAGAGGAACTGCAAAACCGGATTCAGGCCGCCGTCACCCCGCGCGAGGCGGCGGTGGATATCCTGAAGCGATTGCAGGCCCACTACGGCTGGCTGACCGACGAGGCGGTCGAGGAGGCGGCCCACCTGCTCGGGCTCTCGCCCTTGCAGGTCGAGGAACTGGCCACCTTCTACGAGATGCTCTATCGCCGGCCGGTGGGCAAGCGGGTGATCCACTGCTGCGACTCCATCTCCTGCTGGGTCATGGGCGGGGAAAGCCTGCTGGCGCACCTCTCGCGACTGCTCG